>JACCDV010929853.1_pt1 | contig 20381 bp, 21 predicted proteins | sample 7446131 | NCBI WGS metagenome assembly JACCDV01 (sample SAMN15323448, study PRJNA562643) | freshwater metagenome | isolation source: river surface water | place: USA:Blue River Watershed | collected 2017-08-17 | reverse complement strand
TTTTGAAGACGAAATCAAAAAGCTAAGGGTAGAATTAGAAGAAAAAGATCAAAAGTTAGAAGAAAAAAATCAAAAGATAGAAGAATTAACCGCTAATTTGATTAGATTGGAAAATGTGGTTGAACAAGTTAAATTAGATTATAGGTTATCCGCCCAAATAACCTCTAACCATACTAGTTCAATGAATTCAGGCCAAGCAGTAGATGCCAGTCGTTGGGTCTTTAATTAATCTATCCTTAGAAACCAGCTTTGAGCAAAAAGCGCTTATCATCGTTTTTTTAATCTGTTAAAAGTCGCTAGATTGCGATAGCTAATTCCCATCTTCTTACGTTAAGGTGCATTTAATTTCACTTTTAAAAAGTATCCTAAATAAATCGAAAGCATTTAAAAACTTAGAATAGTTCTAAGTTTCTCAAGTAAGTTTCAAAAAAATCTTTTACATTAATTTCAGTTTAACTTAGACAAAAAAAGTATGGCTTATATCCAGATGCTTAAGGCTATCAGTTCTATGCCATTATTGCTAAATTAGATTATATCGAGGAGAATCACATTGTTAGGCTTATATCATTTGAATATATTTTTAATCAAAAATGCCAATACGATTCTAAGGATGAGTATCGGTTTGATTTATGTCTGGTTTGGTTTATTAAAAGTTTTAGACCTTGGACCTATCGATGCTCTTGTTGATCGCACGATTCAATTTTTACCGATTAAAAATTTTTCTAACTTTTTAGGGTTTTGGGAAGTGCTAATCGGTGTATTATTTTTTACTAGAAAATTCTTTATGATAGGTATTGTTTTATTTTTTCTGCAAATTCCAGGAACTTTTTTACCGCTTTTTTTATTCCCTGAAGTATGTTTTGTCCATTTTCCATTTGTACTTTCTTTAGAAGGACAATATATTTTTAAAAACTTCATTTTAATCGGATCGGTTATCCAAGTATACGTTAACCACCTCAAAACTAAATCTTAAAATAAGGAAGATCCAAACCTTGTTGGATCTTCCTTATTTTTTAAAGGGGCTTTTTAGCAATAATTGTAGGAAAGATATGAGCCCGATCATATCTCACTTCAACTTCTTGAAAGCCAGCTGATTCCAATTGAGCTTTTACACAAGCTTCTGAACGAAATATTTGCCACTTACAATCTAAAATATCTGAGAAGATAACTTTTTGAAGTATGGCATCCTGAGTATTTACAGCATCTACTTTCCATTCAGATTGAGATCCGTAGGAAATTGGAGGAGTCAAAAAACTGGTAATAAGATACCCACCCGGCTTAAGAGCCTTAAAAAAACCTCGATAAAGTTGTATCACACGACGATCATCAGATTCATATATGGCAAGTCCATTACTTGTGATTAAATCCAACTCAGAAGAGATATTTAAATCCCATGCATTATTTTTAACAAAATGACACCGATTTTCTAAATTGTTTAAACGAGCATATTCTTGAGCGCTATAAATAGATTCTTGATCGATATCAACCCCTATTAAAGTAACATCAGATAAATTAGAATAATCAAGATCGATCAAATCCGCCATCAACCCGCAAGGAATCGAAGCGATTCTCATTCCATTCTTCAATCTTTTTTGAATTTCTGATTTAAAAATTGCAAATCGTTGCTGAGTTGCCAAAACAGTCGGAGCGCGATCGAGCAGAAAAGATTCTATTTCATTAAAAGGTTGTCCAGCATCATTAAGCCCCGTTAACCTGCCGTTATCAGGGTGCTTGATGATGTAATGAGTCCAATATCCATTTAACCCCCCTCTTTCAATTAAGAATTTTCCCAAATCAAATTGAGCGATGAGATCAACTAATTCTAGCTGACGTTGAATAGAAATATTTGATTTTACATTCGGATTTACGATTTTCTGTTTGATGTGTTCAATAGCATTTTTTAAAGATAGCTCTCTTTGTTCGTGTGATAAATTTTTATTGTTATCCATAATTTCAGAAGATAAATTAGTAATAATTGTGATTGTAAATAGTCGAATTAAAAACTGGAATCGCATAATTTTTCTTGGTTTAGTATTTGGTATTTTATGATTCGAAAAGTTGTCCTTGATGGCATTTTGAAATTAAATGATCTTTTTTTGCTATGCAAATTTATTTTTGATAAATCATCTGCATTTTTAGTTAACTTTTAAAGTTTAATTTCAATTTGACTATTTTCATCTTTGTTAAGTATAAATTTCTATCTCTTAAATTTTAAGAATCACATAGATCAATAAAAAGAAGTCAAAAATGAAAATCCATCCCATCTCATTATTTGTAATCTTGTCGATGACAATACAAGCCAGCGTTGAACACAAAGATGAATTTATAGACACCTATCTTTCCAATATTAGCAACAGTATGGATGAAAAAACTCAACTTATTGAGCATATTTTAAAAAATCCGGATGGAAGATATATAGATATCGGAACAGGAGGCGACTCAGTTGCAATTATTGCAAAACAGCTTCCGAAAAATTCCAGAGTAACATTAATTGCTGCAGACATTGATCCTTTAGTGCTGGAATCAATAAAAAAAAGACGCCCAGAAATCAACTCTTTCTTACACAACTTCAATGGACCAAAAGTAGAATTGATGACGATGTCCGCTACGGAAATGGACAAACTTTCAGATAGTTCACTTTCAGGAGTTGGTGCCTCCGCATTAGCTCATGAAATTTATTCATATGTACCTAACAAAAGCGCATTAGATCAATTTATATCGGAAACCTGCAGAGTTCTAGAAAAAGATGGTATACTAGTCTATAGAGATCCGACATGGGTAGATGATCCTGAAACACGCTGCATCATGACTATGAAATCAGAAATCGGGAAATACTATTCGATTTTATTTTTAACAAAATTTTTAGATAGAAAATACAGCTTAATTAAAGATTACCGTGGTGAATGCTGTAAACCATCCGTTTATAATCCCAACGATATCAAAATTATCGCTTATAAAAAAAGTAGCCGCAATAAAGTTCAAATAAGCTTTGTTGAATTTCTGAATCACAACTGCTCAGAAATTGACTTTAGCAAAAATTTTTCTATTGAAGCACCTAAAGGGCTTTTAGCGGAAATCCAAAGGCACTATTTGATGTACATTCGAAATTATTATGTTGGAGCTTTATTCGATCAGATTGACCTACAAAAACCTCTTCAAATTTCAACGCTCCAACCGGAACAACAGTCGGCAGTTATATCATTTGCTCAAAGAAAAGGAATTACCATTCAAAATGATGAAATAAACCCTCAACAAATCCAAATTCTTTTTAATGAGCTGGAGATTTTACGGAAGATCTTTTCAAAAGGCTATTTAATGTCTACAAAAGATTGTGAAGAAGTTAAAATGTTTGCAAAAGTGTTATTAAGTCAAAATGTCGATCGAAACCAATTTCATTTTTTAGACAATCAAATACTTTGGATTGATCCGAAGATGATCGCTCTTTTATTTCAAGGCAAACAAAAAGGGATATTTCAGTATTTAAAGAGTGAGGACCTCCCATTGGATTTACTAGAACATTTAAAATTAGAAGGAGAAGAACATTATTTCTATAAAACAACGGATGATTTAATCACCTATATCGGACAATATTCAAAATTTGTCTTAAAAGATGGTGCAAAAAAAGGTTATTGCCTAGCTCCTATCGATCCTAATTATATTAGAGAAGCAAAGCGCCCTCTTTATCAATCAATCTTAAAAAGAGATGTTGTAATGATCGATCAACATGGAAATTTACAAGAGCCTGTAACAGAAAAAACAATCATTCACTTTCAACTTCAACCAGAACGAAAAGCTTTTACAACCTATAAAAAATTAATCCAAGAGAACCCCCAAAAATATCCTAAACTTAAAAGGTGGTACGATATCGGAAATCATGAATTACTAGATCTAGTAGCTCAAAATGATGTTGTAATTGGTGTAATGCCAAGAACAGAAGTTTATGCAAAAAATTTAACGAACTTTCGCGTAATCAACGCTTTTGTAATGAACTCCAAAGGTGAGCTGTGGATTCCAATAAGACATGCTTCAAAAACACTTTTTCCGCTAGCACTAGATTGCAGTGTCGGGGGACACGTCATCAGCAATGAAGAATATTTTGAGGCATTTTGTAGAGAATCAATTGAAGAAATTCATTTAAATCCTCTAAATCATCCTCATCAACTAATTACAAAACTCACTCCTCATGCACATGGAACTTCAGCTTTTATGGAAGTTTATATCATTAAGTATGATGGACCTATTGAGTACAATACTGAAGATTTTGCCAGCGGGCAATGGATAAAACCCAAAGATTTAAAAGAGATGTTAAAAGATGGCGTATTCGCAAAAACAGATTTGAAAATTATTTTAGAGGCTTGTTTCCCAGATGTATAAGTGGTTTATTTATTTAATTTTGTCATTTATAGTTCCCCTATTTGCAAATGAGCAAGTAATTATCCTAATTGGTCCGCCAGGATCAGGGAAAGGCACTTTTTCTCAGCAACTCAAACATCATCATGGATACAATCATATTAGCGCAGGTGATCTAGTCCGTAATGAAATCATAAAAAAAACACCAATTGGTCTAGAAATCGAAGAAATCGTAAAAAAAGGGAACTATATTTCCAACGAGACAATGCATAGTTTGATCGAAGCTGCAATTTTAAAATGTGCTGCAGAAAAAAAGCCGTTTATAATCGACGGATTTCCGAGAAAAGAAGAATCTCATCAGTTTCTTTTAAACCTCTTAAAAAACCTCAATCTCGTTGAATCAACCGTAGCTATATTGATTGATGCAGATGATCATGTTTGTGAAGAGCGAATTCTAAATAGACAAGTTTGTGTTGATTGTAATCAAGTCTACAATACAGTGACAGCTCCTTCAAAAATACAAAATGAATGCGATCTTTGTCATGGAGCTTTGATTAAAAGAATCAACGATACTCCTGAAGTCATCAAAAAAAGAATCAAGGAGTATAGAGAAAAAAACTCCGAACTACACAAGAGTATTTTTCAAACTTACAAACACAAAATTTTAACTGATAGCATGGAACCATTGGCTTTAGCGTTTTGAAGAGTGTTAAATATTTAACACTCTTCAAAGTTTAACCTTTACGAAACTCTAAGAAAAGAAAGGTTGCTATTGCTGGCCATAGTGCTTGGAAAGGAGCAATTATAATAGCTGAAAGCATCACTTTAGAAATGGTGGCCATATGTATGCCCATTGTTAATGCTAAAGGGATTCCACCTGCAAACGTCATTGTCAATACAGAAAGACATGAAAATCCAAAGATTCGAAATCGATTGTTCTTTGTTAAATGCCAGCTTCTACTAAAAGCTTTTATGGGACCTAAATTCTCTAACACCATTGCGGGAATCGCACAAGCTGTCGCACACATTACAATGATCCCAGGTACAACAAGTAAAATAGACCCTAGTCCAACTGCTATCCCAATCCCCAACTGGAGAAATAATATAGGGATCCACTTTTTAAAGCTTTTTCGAAAACCTTGATGCCAAGACATGTTACGTCCAAAAAATTGTTCCCCAATGAGTATCGTAACCGTTACAGTGAGAACAGGCGCTAAGATGATGCTGATCAACCGAAAAATAATTTTATATTTTAAAATCCCAACTGAGGTGCCTATCTCTTTAGAAAGCGCCCACTGTTCTAAATAAAGCTCTGGAATAGAAATCGTAAATCCGATAAATGCAATCCAAAGGATATTTTTGAAAATAAAGTTTATTGATTTATCTAAAATTACCCCTGATGATTTAGTCGCCTTATTGATTAGTTCTGTCATTTTGCCTTCCTATTTTTTTAATTTTATTAATCATCGAATTGTTTAAACCTCATGTGAATAAAACAAACTCATAAAAAGAAATAAACCTTAATAACTTCATCGAAAATGATACGCAAATAATTATTTAAATCAAAAAGAAATAAAAACACGATCTCAGGCATGTTAAAATCAACATCAGGTGAGCAAGCATTAAGAATATTTTTTTAATGTTTGCTCACCTGGAGGCATGCCTGAGTTAATCCTTGCTAAAAAAAATCATTAACAATAAACTACTTATCTAAATACCTCTTTCTGAGGCAAAAAATTTTGGGTTGAAGCAATATGGCTATATTTTTGAAAAGAATGATCCCAACAGTACTAGCAACGCTTAGCGCTCACAGTTCGTTGTTAGGTTTCGATATTATTAATCTCACAGATTCTGAAAAAGTTGTGCAGATTCAAGAGGCCTATCGCCCTCAAAATGACAAATCTGGGAATTTAGGAGCCCCAATACCCATCGGTTATCGTCCTTATGAAGTCTCGATTCCAGCAAATTCCATTCACACGTTTCCTCTTAGAGAGTCTTGTCCTATTTTATTAGTTAGTATGATAACAAGTGAAAAAGTTAAAAAAGGTCACCAACAAACGGTAACTACCAGCACAACGACGACATGTTATGAGCCGTACGACTATCAAAATAGCTATCAAACTCGTATAACCAATGAATGGGGCATTGTGATTCATAAACCTATTGAAAGGTCGGTATCTTTTTCTGATCCTGATTACGGTTTTAAAAGTTATATTGATCAAAGAAATTTAGAGCGAGGCTATGGGATCAAATGTTTACATCCCAAGTTATTAGAAAAAACAATTTCTTTAAAAGAGCTGCCAGAAGAGCTCACAAGATAAGACTCCCCCTATTTACTGGTTTTGTTGATCTAGAGCCTACTTTTATTTTGCCCTACGATGAAAAAAGTTACAAAAAATCAGCAAAATATGTTCCCTTTTGGGCTTAATTTTATGACTAACCGCGGGAAAACCCACGGCTTTAGTCGTGGTAGTTGTCAAATTAAGACCTTTGAATAAATTCCAGTGTAAAAAAATTATAAATGTTCATAAAAACTATTGATCGAAAAAGTAAATTATATCAGGATTTTTACTTCATTTTGATATTTTTTTGATTTTGGAAAAATCACTAGTATCGGATTTGTTTGAATATAGAAATGTGGAATGGTCTACCACAAAGCAATAGAGATAACGCAAATTTAAGAATTAAAATTATGTATACCATCTATGAAATAGCTCAACACGTCATCACAGAAAAACCCTACGAAAAAACACCTTTTTTACCAATTGAATTGGGATCGCAAGGGGCTATTACTTATAAACTTCTAACAGAAGAAACAACTGTTGAAATTCTCGAAAAAGTACGAAATTTTGTGAGCGGAAATCTCTCATTAGAGATGATCGAAATAAATAAAGAGACTGCTTATCAATACCTAGCAGCTGCAAAGTTAGTTGATCTTGATACAGATCCTTCTCAAATGGCGAAGTCCACTTATAAAATACGAGAAATGGCTCTCCTACGCTCCATTCCAGAAAAAAATGGACGCGGAGAAATCAATATGCTAAACGCCTTTTCTACGCCTCCTGTGCGCAAAAAAGACCTAGATGTCTTACTTGCCAATGAATTAGACAATAGCCATCCTATAGTAAAAAAGGCTGCTTTTGGAGAAGAACGTAACAGTCATTTAGCAAGAATTTATACATATTGCCAAAAAGAATCAGAAATTGTGCCAGAAATGGTTCCTATGATCGAAGCAGTTGTAAGAGACAGATTCCAAACGATGATGAAAATTGCAATGGTTCTCCCAAAAGAAACAACGATCATTTATAAAGGCTGTTCAGGTGCTGGAAAATCCTTTGCTCTTAGAAAATTCACTGAAGAACATATCGAAGGAATTGATTTTGAAACAGCGGTTCAAAGCACAAACAATGTTATAAATGATATTATACGACGAACTCAAAATGTTTTCAGCAATCAACAGGTTTATCTCCTAGGTTTTTCAATTTATAAAATGCTCTCAGAAGTTATGAAAGATAACTATCCTAAGCTATCAACAATTCAAGAAGGCTGGCTGAATAGTATATTTACAGTTGAAGAGTTATTCAGGGATTTGAAGAAAGCTGAGCTGAAACTAGAAATGCACGACTTTGATGGCGACTATGAAGCTATCTGTTTACGTGTTTTAGCTCTTTACCAACATAAGGACAGTCCAAAACTTCCCCTAGATCAAGTTGAGCGTGGTTTTAAAACAAGTCGAGAGTCTAGAGAGCAATTGCTAAAATCGCTCAGAGAAACAGATAGCTATAAATTTCATTTTGTCCATTCAGATGGCGTGGTTAACGAAAAGGTAGATCCTAAGTCTATTGTGAGTCAGTCTGAAGGTGTGAATCTGGAAATTGAAAAAACTAAAAAGATAAGCATCACAGAGAAGCACGCTCAAATTTTTGGAGAATATCTAAACCTGTTTGTAGGTATGACGATTGAAGATGCTTTTGAAAAAGCGAAGGCTATTTAGTACACATGCTCTAGAAGAAGAAAAAGCAATACCTTTTCAAAATGATAAAGCAACAAGTTTTCTGTAAATCTTCAGCTCCATTTTCCCTTAAGTCTGTTTTTTTTATTTTTGCCGGTCTTTTGCTTCATAATTCTTTAAATTGATCGGCAAAAGACCCCGATTAATTTTAGTTTTTTGTTAAATATCTTCCTTTTACAGCTCATTCTTCATGCATTTGCATCGCTATCGGTCCTATAAGTCTTTCACAAGAAGAAACGCTTGGGAATAATCCTGATACCCGTGTTCGTCTTTTTTGCACTGAAGAAACGGTATCTGCCACAGTCTTTCATTCCGTTATTATGGCTAGATAGGATATTTTTGTTTTAAGGTTTTAAAATCGCATCAAAAATATTACATAACTCGCTAAAAACCAACCAATTAAAAATATATGTTGGATTTTACTCAATACATTGAGTAAAATCCCTCAATACATTGAGTAAAAAGGATTTATAATGAAAAGATCAGTATATCGACTTCTCCATCAACGGTTTAGCGAAAAAAGAGCATTCATTCAGGTGCTTTTAGGCCCTAGACAAGTAGGAAAAACAACCTTGGCTTTACAAATCGCAGAAGAACTTAATAAACCATGCCATTATGTTACTGCTGATATTGCAACTTTACAAGATATAAACTGGATTAACCAGCAATGGGATGTCGCAAGAGCTAAGGTTGATTCTCAAAAAGGGGGATTATTTATAATTGATGAAGTTCAAAAAATCCCACACTGGTCTGATCTCATTAAAAAACTTTGGGATGAAGACTCCAAAAACAAAGTCGATCTCCACGTGATCATATTAGGATCATCCCCTTGGCTAATGCAAAAAGGACTTACTGAAAGTCTTGCTGGAAGGTTCGAAGTGATCCCTATTACGCACTGGACATACAACGAAATGCATGAAGCTTTCGGCTGGAATATTGAACAGTTTATCTATTTTGGAGGATATCCAGGAAGTGCTCAAACTTTAACGCTTGGTGATGAATCTCGGTTTATGAATTATATCAATGATTCATTGATTGAAACGACTATATCAAGAGATATCCTTCTTATGACTCAAGTTAACAAACCTATTCTTCTACGTCGGCTTTTCCAACTTGGCTGTAGTTATTCAGGTCAAATTTTATCTTTTACAAAAATGCTTGGTGAACTTCATGAAGTTGGCAACACGACAACACTTGCGCACTATTTAGATTTATTATCTGGAGCAAGTTTAATAACAGGCCTTCAAAAATATGCCCCTCATATGGTTCGGCAAAAAGCCTCTTCCCCAAAATTAATGACATACAATAATGCCTTAATGAGCGCTCAATCATTTAAAACATTTGATGAAGCCAAAAAAGATAAAGCGTTCTGGGGAAGGCTTGTTGAATCTGCATGTGGGGCTTATCTTTTAAATGCTATCAGAGGCACTTCTGTAGAACTATATTATTGGAGAGAAGATAATCAAGAAGTTGACTTTGTATTAAAAAAAGGAAATGAAATCACAGCAATCGAAGTAAAATCGGGCAAAGATAGTATTTACCAATCAGGAATCGACATGTTTGTTGAAAAATTCAAACCTAAAACTATTCTTTTAGTGGGTGAACAAGGTTTATCGGTTGAAGAATTTTTAAAAACTCCCCTAAATCATCTCATGAAGCTACAAGATCCAAACCTAAAAACTTAAAATTTATTCACATTTTCAAAACAAAATCTGATGTAGGTTGAGTTGTTTTAGCAGCAATTTTTGACACGGCTGAGATCATGATCTCACGTTAACTTTTTACTCCATATTTAATAAGGCTAGTAAGTCTTTAGGCATGTCGACTTTCTTGACACCTGCTTATTGCAAAATTTTAATACCTTTTGCTTTTTTAATCGCACAAAGTGTTATAAATAGATGACTTTCCGTTTTAGCTTTTTCTCCCTTTGACTTCCTCCACACGACTAAAGCCGTGGGATTCCCTTTCTCACGATTGGGAGCTTCCTTTAATCCGCCGACAACCTGCAAATTTGCAGGATTACTTTCGTTTTGTATCGGGATCAGTTTCCAAGGCTATGGGTTTTTACGAAACCCTTTCCGTATGCCCTACGGTAATTTTGAAAAACAATCAAAGGTCAAATGAATTTTCGTTTAACATACAAGAAAAAAGACGCTTTCATCCCACGACTTTAGTCCTTGAAGTTACCCACATTTTAAAAACCATTATGAAAATGTTGGTAGTGTAACATCTTTTCTGTAAAATTAAAAAATTCAAAACTGAAAGTTTGAATGAAAAAGTTCGAGATCACATCCTCTTAGTCTACAAACAAAACAAATCGCGAAGAAATTAATGAAATCTTAGAAAATTTTGCTCAAAATGGTATCAACCAACTTAAGGAATCTCTAAAAAAACTGTTTAATCAACTCATGATCGCTGAAAGAGAAGAGTTTATCAATGCAGCCCCTTATGAAAGGACTAGTGATAGAAAAAATTTTCTTAATGAATTTAAGAATAAAAAGCTCTTAACAAGAACAGGCGAGCTAAATTTAAAAGTACCTCAGGTTAGAAGTTCTGACATCAAACGGGAAAACCACAAGGAAGCTAAAAATCCGCATGTTTCTCTTTGAAAGGCTACAAAACACACAATTGATCAATCCCTACCAAGAAATACATCCTGAAAAGCTGGCTGAAACCAAGAGTGCCTAAAAAGCACTTTTTGTGGTGGATGTGAATCAATTAGAAACAAAATCCAAACTTTAAACCAGGGATATACTCAGCGTAATAAAAGCTACAAGGCATAAGAGTTACATTAGTCTCAAAAAACAATCTCTCCCCTTGATATCCCATAAATATTGGCATAACAAACATTTGACCAAAAGTTCTAGTATGAAATTCTAATCCAGCTCCCATATTCAATCCACCGGAATGCCACACACCGTTCTTACAGGCAAAAGGATAGACTACTGGTGAGATTGATACTCCAGTGTATGGGAATACACCTACAAGAAGCCCTCCGTTCATATCGATTTGAACCGCAAAATTCTTTATTTGGGCACGATATGAAGCTCCTAAACCGAAAGCATAATATTTGGGCACGATATGAACATAGGAAAAAACTGTGGATTTCACAGATTCAAACTTGTTGTTTAACTCTATTTCTTTTGGCTTAGAAAATTTTTGAAAATCTTCTGCAAAACAAAAAAAAGCAGATATAGAGGAAATTGATAAAAAAACTTTAAACATATGCCTATTGTACTCGATTTAATCCCTTGTCCGACAAGTAAGAACCCAATGTTTGCGATGCTCTATTTCATGTTACAATAATTTTATCATACAAAATCGTTAATTAACCCACAAATTTTGTAACACGTACAGAATGGCTCTTAGACTATGCGGCAAATGGAGATACCGTTATGGGTTTTCATTAATTAGCATCTGATTGGGCAAAAGAGCGCTTGATATGCTCGATGAATGTCAAACGCGTTGAAGAGGCAAAAAATGCCTCACCTATGTCCACATTCACATGAAATGGAACAAATAACGCATCACAACGAGGAAGGGCTTTCCCTAGCCCCGTAAGGACAATCGGTGTAATAGGCACGGCATCATAGCCCTTCATCAAACGAAAAATTCCCGCCTTGATTGGAGACATTTTTTCGGGCTCCCCTCGCGTCCCTTCTGGAAAAAAAAGGACAATTTCCCCGCGTTGAAATGCCCTATGAACCTCTAAAAACGGATCTTCTCCAGCACTTTGTATCTCGCGCTTTATAGGAATAATTCCCATAATATTCATTGAAAACCACTTGATAAATCGGTTCTTACAAAAATAGTCATAAGCAGCAACGGGCCGTATCTGAAATCCCTTTTCTATGGGAAATAATGACATGACAACGATCGTATCGAGATGGCTATTATGATTGGCAATAATCAATGCAGGTCCCTTGCGAGGTAAATTTTTTTGCCCCTTAATATTAAGCCCCAGAATAAATAGACTAAGGGGTTTAATCACCAAAAAAAGAAATAAAAACCGAATGATTTGATTTAACATACAATTATTGCTTCATCCAAAAACAGTTAAAGAAGTGGAAAAAAAGGGGCGCTGAAAACAGCAAGCTATCCACCCGGTCGATAATCCCGCCATGACCCGGCAGCATTAACGAGGTGTCTTTCAGTCCTAAATCCCTTTTAAGGGAAGACATTGTCACGTCGCCAAGAAATCCAGCAATCCCGATAATCAGCCCCCCTATTATGCTCATGATCGGATCGAGTGGGGTCATTACTGGTCCCCAAAAATAACTAACAATGGCCGTCATGGTCACGCCCCCCAAAAACCCTTCCCAAGTTTTATTAGGAGAGACTTTTGGCACAATAAGATGCCTTCCAAATTTCTTTCCGAAAAAATACTGGAAAATATCATTGAGTTGCGTCAAAAATACAAGAAATATGACTGTGGAAATACGCGCGTGCAAAGGAAACGGCCGAGTCAGCGGAATAAAAAACATGACATTGTGAGCGAGGCAAAAAATCATTGTCATCGAGGCCCATTGTAAAATGGCCGTTGAACGTAAAAAACCCTTTGTCTCCCCTGTCAGCATTAATCGAATAGGCAATAAAAGCGAGAGGTAGACAGGAACAAAAATTAAAGAAAAGACATAAAATCCTTTGAAAATCAGAAAATATTGGCAAGGAATAGCAAAGTAGGCCCAAAAAATAGCTCTCCGATCGACCATTCTAATCGGAACTATCGATACGAGTTCCTTAAATGCTAAAAAACTCACCATTGCAAAAAACAGGATCAGACCCACTTTTCCCATCATTGTAGAGACTGAAATCAAACATAAAATCACAAACCAAGTTCTAATGCGCGATTTGAGCTGATCAATGTGATCCTCTTCCAATTTTGTTTTAATCTTTTGAACAATCATTCTCGAAAGAAAAAGAAGAGAGAATGAGGACAGTAGGGAATACGTCACCACGGGAAATTCAAATATTTTTAACAGCATTTTTCACTCTAAAAAAAATTGAAATGATTAAAGAAACGCAAATAAAGAGATATGCAGCAGCGATTAAATTGATAGGCAGATGAAAAAAATATCCTATGGCGATGAGGCTAAACCAGAAGGCTCGATCACTTTTCCCCATTGGACCATCATAACGCCTTTTTCCTCGAACCGCCTGCCCCAGTATTCCGGTGGTCTCCGACAAACTGCTCAAAAAAACAATCACCATCACATAGTAAGATAGTTCTCTTGAAGCAAGGGCAAACGGGATATATAATGCCGCATCTGAAATAATATCTCCAAGTTCGTTTAGATAACAACCGACAATAGACTCTGTTTTTTTCATTCGGGCGATCATCCCATCAAGGGCATTGAGTCCCATTCGGGCCAAAAATACCAGACCGATCCAAACTGGAATGATTTTTAAATACGAAAAAAAAGCGCCAAAACCGATAGAAAAAAAGAGAGCAAATAAGGTAACCTGATTGGCTGAAATACCGATTTGAATGAGCCGTTTTGCCAGTGGCAATAATAGATTTTGAAAGCGCGATTTTAAAAGGTAGATACTTATCATGAACCAGACTCTTTCAGAGGAGAATTGTTGCGAGCAAGTTTACCAAAATAGAGGCTTTTTCGCAATGACACCAAAGCCGATTCGAGATTATTTATGATTTTAATTTTTTGTTGTCTTTGGGGATTATTAGAAGCAGTTTGCTTTCCCGTTGCCGCAGATGTGATTTTAACTTATCTCTCATTTCAAGGATTGAGTACGGGACTGTTTTCAATGCAATTTGTTCTTATCGGGGCCCTCTTTGGCGGCGCTTTCATGCACAAGCTTGGAAAAACTCGATATGAGATGGGAATGAGATGGGCAACTCTTCTGCCAGGAGTCTTCCCCAATATGGTCAATCAGGTAAAAAGCACTCTTCAAAAACGTGGACTATTCGATATGGTCATTGGCTCGCTCATAGGGATACCCTATAAAGTATACGCTCTAGAAACTGCCCATGTTCTTCAAACGCCCCTATGGCTTTTTCTACTTGTGTCTATTCCGGCTCGCCTTTTAAGATTCTCTGGGGTTTGCTGCCTTATTTCCCTTATCGATAAATATCTCCCTGCATCTTTTGTCTATCGATTTGAAGCGCTAACCCTGTTCTGGATCATTTTTTATGCATTTTACATCAGAAAAATGAGCAGATGGAAACGCAGCCCGATTGAACCTCCCCATGACTAAAGTCAGGGGATTGCGTCATGTCCATCGTTCATTCCGTTATTAAGGCTAGATTCGAAATAAATTCAGCTGGATATTGAGCGCTTAGCTTTTGCGCAGCTTCTTTTGGATCAAGCCATTCAAAGCTTACGTGCTCATCGCTTAAAATAGGGTTGGCAGTTTCCAAAATTTTACAATGGAAAATGGAGAAAATCAGACCCACATCGCCCTCATGAATCGGAATTCGAATATTCGTAAGAAGCATTGTAAATGGACGGATATTGCTGATTTGCTTAAAGCCGGTTTCTTCTTTTACTTCACGCATAAGTGTTTCCATAAGGGATTCTCCTTTTTGAACACGCCCGCCAGGAATATCCCAGTACATTTTTTTAGACGGATGGTGTCTTTCGAGTAAAAGCATCTTGTTTTTTTCATTAAAGATAAGAGCCTTAACTCCCAGATGAAAGCTATCCTCTTTCTGGTCCATGTGTTTGTCCCCTGCTAAAAATTCTTAAGAAGAAAATATTAACAGATTGAATTTACATAAGCTAATGCAAATGCTCAGTTTCTCCGAATAGGGAAACAGCTGTTTCCCTATTGCAAATAGCCAGCAAACCGCCATCGGATAACCATCAGTTTTGTCTATGAAAAATCAAGCTGCTTAGCCACGCCCTAGCCATCAAATAGCCATCGAATTCGTTATCTGAATATCCAAAAAATCATTCGTTTCTTTTTTACGACGGATTTTTTTGGAAATTGTCATAAAAAATGTCGTAAAATGTCGTAAAATGTCGTAAAAAAGTTGCCAATATAGGCTTTTTATGACATAATAAGGAAAAAAGTGTCGTAAAACTATGCCTTTTGAACCTAAATTCACAATTTCCATCCCTATAGCATCTGCGCTTACCGCTATTGAGCGCACGCGCGGTTTTTTGGAAGCAGCTACTCTTTCAAAAGACTGGGTATCCAAAATGCAAGCCCGGGCATTAATTTTAGAAGCCCACCACACGACCCACATAGAAGGCACGCATCTAAGCCTGGACCAATCCGAAAGGCTTATTTCCGGCGAAAAAATGCAAGGGGTTGATTCGGAAGATGTAAAAGAATTGCTGAACTATAAAAAAGCTTTTGATTTTGTTGCCGACTATGTCTTTTCCCAGGGAACGATAACTGAAGGCTTGATTCGAGAAATCCATAGCCGATTAGTAGAAGGCGTGAGAGGCAATACGGCGCAGCCGGGTCAATACAGGACCATCCAGAATTATGTTGCCAACTCGAAAACAAAGGAAATCATTTATACTCCCCCTGCGCCTTATGATGTCCCTGTTTTAATGGCGGAACTGACGGATTGGCTGCAAAACGAACGTATAATTCCGCCCGTTCTTGCTGCTGGAATAGCGCAGTTTCAGCTTGTCCACATCCATCCGTTTGTAGATGGAAACGGCAGAACTTCCCGGCTCCTGTCTACTTTGTGCCTCTACCGCTCCGGATATGACTTTAAGAAACTTTTCACTATCAGCGAATACTACGACCGGAACAGGCAGGATTTTTACCAAGCGCTCCAATCTGTTAGAAATAACGGCATGGATATGACGAGCTGGCTTGAATATTTCTGCAAAGCCTTAGAAACCCAAATGCATGAAATCCAGTTCAAAGGATCCCAGGCTATGAAATTGGATGTTCTTGTGCTTGAGCATAAACTTTCCAAGAGGCAGAAACAGGCATTGGAGAGCCTGATGGCAAGCGAGAAGGATTTTAATATTCAAGAATACGAAGCGCTTTGCCCGGGAATAAACAGACGGTCTTTGCAAAGAGATCTTGCCGATCTCATCGAAAAAGGGATCATCACTCAGGAAGGAATTAAAAAAGCTGCGCGCTATAGGCTGAACCGGCTTGGCTGATTTTTTACGACATTTTACGACATGTTTTTACGACAAAAATAAAGAACTGCCATCGTAAAGGTAAGCGGTAAGTGAGCCCATATTTTTTAAAAGGGATTTATTTTTTAAGATAAATTTCTCAATACAAACTATGGGGTTTTTATGTTTACAGCTGAAGAATGGAAAAAAAGCGGCTTAAGTCAAAAAATTTGGTGCAACCTCAATGGGATTAAATATCATCGCCTTAAATATTGGTCGGCAAGACTTAAAGAACTAAAACAAAAAACTGAAATTTTTGATGCAGTACGATTTCATGAGTTAAAATCAATTCTACCTATCGGCATCAAAATTTCGATGAAAAGACACTCAAACGCTTTCTTAAAGCATTGAGTTAATTATGCTTTCAATATCCTACGACAAATCGTCACGAGCAGATAATGCAAGTAAAAAAGTCAATCTTATCTCGTAAATTATAGGATGAGCCTTCCTCATTAAGTTTCTAAGAGCTGGCCAAAGTCGATTATTTTATCAAAATATCTCTCATCCACAACACGTTCTTCTACACCATTCACATGAATAAGCACAGGTCTAATGGAGCAGTTCCTAGGAACTTTCAAACTTTTTCTCTTTTTCTCCATTTCCTCTATAATTTTATTGCCAACTGGGCTTTTAGAGAATTTAATCTCGCATACGTATAGATTAAGGAATCGAGTTTGAACCATATAATCAATTTGACACCCGGCTTGTTTGGTTGTGGGACTTTGAAAAAAGGGGCCTTCCATTACTATTTCTTCTGGAGAAATTCCTAACATCTTCCAGAGAGTTTTCCTATTGTGAACAACAAGATTTTCAAACTGTAATCCCATTATACCTTCCCAATCAGGAAGTTGAGTAATTAAAGTCGAAAAATTTTCTTTTTCAATTTTAGAACGATTTGGGGCTATGTATTTCAAATAAAAGCGCAAATAATTATCACTTAAACGATAACGACTGAGTTTCCCTTCTTTTCCGCTTTTTAGATCCCATGTAAAATCTCTTTTTACAAAACCCGCTTTTACCAATTCATCTAAATGTTTACTAAATATTCCCCCCAAGCTCTTTCCTAATTCATTGCAAATTTGTACAAGCTCTTTTGGACCATTGGCAAGACAAAGAACGATTTCCTTATGCCTAGTTTTAGCACGAGAAAAAAGATCAGAGAATATCTCATCAAACTCTCGCACAAGCAAACCTCCTTTAGTAAAACAGAGATCTTGAATATTTCGCTCTGCAGGGAGATTTGGTTTGATTTGTTCCAAATAGAGCGGAACTCCTCCTATTACAGATAAAAGCTTAAACTTTTCATAAGAGGTGATGCGCTGTTCCTTTGGGCGCCAAAAAGCATTACAAACATTTAATGGGAGCTCTTCGAGAACAAGATCAATGGTGATCCTTCCAAGAAACCCTGTACTGCTTAAAATATTCTTTTCAATCCATGAAGATACAGATCCACAAAGCGCGATGATTAAATGTGGATTTTTACTAAAATACATATCCCAAGCGGTTTTTAAGTGGCCTAAAAAATGAGGATCTTTTCCTCCCATCCATGAAATTTCATCAAACACGATAAGGATTCGACCTTTTTTAGTTTCCTTGGAAAGAGCCCAAAAGAGATCACTCCAATCGTCCGATTTAACACCACGAATACCAACTCTTTCAAGCTGACGTGAAAAATCATTACGCTGGGTTTGAGCTGTTGTTTTGCCAACTGGAGGATTTCCAGAAAAGAAGTAGCTTTTCATTTCTTTCCCGAACTCTGCAAGGAGCCTACTTTTTCCAATACGTCTTCTACCTCTGACAACGATAAAGCTGGCGCTTTTTTTGTCTAAAAGCCCTTTGAGCCTAGTCATTTCAACTTCACGTCCTATAAACTGAGATTGCTTCATTTTAGCTCCTCTATTTTTAGGTATAAGCATACTCGAAATGGAGGTAAAAATCAAGCAGCAAACAGCAATTTACGCGATTTGCTGCTCGATTTTTTGCAGCAAAAAAGTAGCAGCAAACAGTAAAATTGACTGTTTAATGCTTGATTTTCAATTGAGTTTCGACCAACAAAAGGCAAAAAAGCTGTTTGTTGATGGAATTTTCACGAAAAGAAAAGCCATCTTGGAGCTCAATGGTGGCAATTTTTTCAAAAATGACCTTCAGCTAGCCCACTTCATTGCTGATTTTTTGGGCTAAGAAGTCCAAATCGGTCGTTTCTCGGCCAATTTCAATGTATTTTGAGAGGAGAATGCCCCCTTTCAAGACAAAGAGCTTTGAGTATTCTGATTTTGCTAACCGCACCAAGAAGCGCTCTAATGTGAGACTTTGCCATAGATCTGCGGGGTCACGATTTTTCTCTTTGGCTATGGCGCGAAGTTTGGCTTTAAATGATTTTTCTGCGTCTGACGTCATGTCGTACAGGATAAAATATAAGGGGTTATGTTCACGCGTAATTTTTTTGCATAGACACCCAATTTCTTGGGGTCTGGCTTGGCATCTTTGCTTTGAAAATACCTTTGCAGCGCTTTGATGGCGATCTCTTTGCTGAGATAACGAAACGCATCGATTATACAGCGTTCCCTATCAAAAATCTGCACACGGTATTCTCCCATAGCAATAGCAGTCTTTCCAAGATCGGTGTTTCGCATTCTGACGATTCTCGTATTGGGACGCTTTGGAGGATGAGATTTATGCGGCATTGCAAGCCAAATTTCCCTCATCACCTGATCAGTCAGCCCATAAAAACCGAGAGCGGAGATCAAACAGATCACGCTTTCGGGAATACTAAATGCGACGAGACCTAAATTCTCCCATTGAAATTCAACCTCTGGTTCGTATCCAGGGAAGCGATATGCTCCAGGGTAAATCCTTTCCAGGTCTCCTCTTTTTTCCAGATAGGCTAGAGCATGTCTAGGAACGCCGTGCTTAGCAGCTTCTTCAATAGTAAAGAAAGGGGCCTTATAAAACGGCTCTAACAGCTCTATATACTTCAATTTTCTCATGACCTTATTCTATCAACAAACAGCCAAAATGCTTTTTGTTGATAGAATTTTTTCGCAACGCTACCTAATCTCACCATTATGATTTGGCAGCAGGCATGGGGGCTATTCCTCTATGTGAAGAATCATAACAGATCTTCTTAATCGCTCTTCGCAATGTTGCTGAAGCGCAAGGCGGCATCGGTGCTCTAGCTAAAAAGGCCCACGTCGGCCGCGAAAGTCTCTATAAAACGCTTTCCGGCAAAGGCAATCCTAAATGGCATACTTTGGTATCGCTTTGTGTTGCCTTGGGATTAAATTTGCGTTTGAGTTAAAAACTCACTTTAATGTAATAAAACCCTCTTTCCATCCCAACTGATCAATTTTATTTTCACAAATCTCAAATTGATCATGGATACTTGCCATTTCTGGAATACATTTTATTAAAGCTACAGAATTCTCTGCTTTTTGCTGGCTAGAAAATACCCCTAATAATTTTGTATCACTATGCCCATCTTCAAACTCTTCTATAAAATATAATAGGTAGAGCAACTCTGATGCATCTTTTTTAGGGACCTGACAATTGATTAACTCACTTAAATGTGTATTATAAATACTATCTATTAAATATTCACTGACGTAAAAATCCTCAATATTATCTTTGAATCCTTCTAATTTTTTATATTTTTCTAGAACATTCTCACTTGTTGTTTTAGAGTAAAAAATACCAATTAATTTTATATCAGTATGACCATATAAACATTCAGAGGATTCTTTTTTAAACTTATGTATATGGGATAAAACATAAACTTTATTCATAGGATCTAAACTCGTCCATTCTCTTAGTTCAGGGTCATAGTCTCGTGCTCCGAGGTAGTGTAACATCTTTTCTGTAAAATTAAAAAATTCAAAACTGAAAGTTTGAATGAAAAAGTTCGAGATCAC
>JACCDV010975790.1_pt1 | contig 20384 bp, 12 predicted proteins | sample 7446131 | NCBI WGS metagenome assembly JACCDV01 (sample SAMN15323448, study PRJNA562643) | freshwater metagenome | isolation source: river surface water | place: USA:Blue River Watershed | collected 2017-08-17 | reverse complement strand
GAAAAGCTAATGAAAATATACAAAGGCTATATATATGCTAATGAAATACAAGATTATTATAGATATGTAAATGAAACCTGTAATGAAATTTTAAAATCAAATATTGATAAATACAAAGCATTTTTAGATAATATTAAGGTTAATAATACAACATATTTATATTTTAAGGGATTATATTATCTATGTATTGGGGAAGATGAAAATATGCTGTCTTTATTAGAAGGTATAAATGACAGTGATTGTATAACGCTAATAGGGGAATATTATTTCAATAAAAAAAAACTAAAAATATGTAAGGTCTATTTGAAGAAAGCTGCAAATATGGGAAATGGATGGGCTACCTGTCTTTTGGGTTCATATTATTTTCATTTTAGACATGACTATAAAAACGTGAAAAAATATTATAGAAAAGCAATTAAGTTAGGATGTCTGCGGGCGCATTTCTATATTTCTAATCATTACTATATACAATGGGAAGAAAAGATGCCGAAATTGTATGAGAATTGTAAAATTTTAGCGGACCGAAAATATATACCCGCAATATATTTAATTGGCAATTATTATTACAATAATTTTTGTGCTCCAAATAATAAAAATGAAGACCATAACCTCGCTTTATATTATTTTGCAGAAGCAATAAATAATATAACACCATTTGATAAACAAATTTTTAAAACGTATTCAATTGAACATATAAATCATATTATACAAACTAACAACTTTCCATTTTCATGTAATCAAGTAATATATTATAACCGGGTTTTAAAATTTATAATATATTCAAAAAAGAAAAAACTATTTTTACCAGATGAAATATATAAATATATCTATAATATACTTTGTGATTTATAGGAAAATGTAATTATTAAATGCAATACTTTTTTTTTTAATTATGTCATTAAGTCTTTTTAATTTTATTTTTTGTTTTAAAACACGCAATATAAATGAATCCGCCAAAGGTATTAATCCACAACCCATAATAACCATTACAATATAAATAACTATTAATCTATTTAATATAGTCGACATAGTTAATATAGTTAAATAATTTTTTAATATTATTTCTTAAAGAAAAAATGAAATAATATATGAATGCAATATATACATATTTATCTAGAAATATAGAATAAAAAACAAAAAAACATAGATAAAAATAAATAATATTTATAATGTCCGTGGTTAAATATGAAGAAATAATTATGGCTCACCGAGAATTTATTTACACAAATAAAATTGATGATAACCATTTTGTAAATATAAATAATACTTTCGAGGAGACTATAAACACTATAAGAAACAATAAAGAAAACTATTTAATTTTTCTTAATAATATAATTACATATAATATTACACTATTATATTATAGGGGACTCTATTATTATAGCATTATGAATTATACAGAAATGATGTATTTATTATATAATCTGGAGAATAGTTATTGTTTAATTTTAATCGGTAATTATTATCAATATATAAAAAAAGAATATGATTTAATGGATATATATTATAAAAAGGCAATTAATTTAGGTAGTTCATTGGCAAAATATATGCTTGCAAACTTTTATTTTGATATAGATGATGAATATCAAGCCAAAAAAAATTTGCATATTAGCACAAAGTATCATTTAGCTTATAATTGTTATAAAATAATTAAATATGATATAGTGCATGTGCTTTATCTTCTTGCATTGCGTCGTATAGAAATAGGAAAATATAAGGCCGCAAAAACATATTTAAAAAAAGCAATTAAACGTAATCATATTGAATCCATGTTTATATTAGGGGAATTATACAATTATCTAAATAAGCAAATTAAGGCTTGTAAATATTATAAAATGGCCGCCGAAAAAGGACACATAAAAGCAATACATTCACTACAAAAACAATTTCATTTTAATCCATCAAATAATGAAGTTCTTAAACAGAAATCAAATGACAAATCGAATAATGAAAATACATTAGAAAAATATTATATATGGTGGGTAGAAACACCATCAAGCAAATTAATGAAAAAAACACTATTCAATTCTAATAAAAAAATTAAATATGTATATATTTATTAATATTTATTTCCATTTATTAATATTTATTGCAATTTATTACAATTTATTTTTATATAATTTTAAATCGCATAATATAGATGAATTTACCAAATTTCAACCCGCAATAGCTAATGCCATTATTTAATATATTTCACGTGGCTTGACATGTAATTTTGATACAAAATGCCACACTAAACGACTTCCGCGCAATATAAATGAATCCGCCAAAGGTATTAATCCACAACCCATAATAACCATTACCGAATAAATAACTATAAATATATCAAAACCATAAATCTATGTGTTCTTCACACATATATAATTTTGCAACATATATATATCTTTCATATAATAATGATTAACATCATATGTGGATTAATTCCTTTTGCGAATTCATCTATATTGCCGCAATCCACAATTTACGATTAAATCTATAATCCATAATCACCACCATACTTAACAGAAATTATTATCAATGATAGCCATTAAATAATATTTAATATATTTCACATTGTTTGACCTGTAATTTTGATACAAAATGCTACACTAAACGACTTCCGCACAAAATAGATGAATCCGCCAAATGGATTAATCCACAATCTTTAAATATTATTATTATATGAAAATAATATATATATATTGCAAAATTATACATATATGAAGAACACATAGATTAATGATTTTTATATATTTATAATTATTTTAATATGATAATAATATTTATAGATTGTGGATTAATAACCTCTGCGAATCCATATTATAAAATATTAATTTATAGAAAGAATAAATAACAATGAAATAAAAATGAAATAACAACGAAATAACAATAAAATAACAATAAAATAACAATGAATAATAAAAACATATAATAAATAATTATGAGAAATCCATAAAAATGAAAAAAAATATGCGGCAATATAATTTTATTATGATACTAATTTTCTCATAAGAACCATCAACTTATAAAAAAAATGTATTTAATAAGCTACAATAAACTAATAACCGAACATCGCTCATCTATTTATTTTAATAATATAAACCCAAATAGTTATGTTAATATAAATATTAATTTTACTCAAACGATATCCCTAATACAACAAAATAAGGAACATTATAATTTATTTATTAATAGTATTAATGTATATAATAATACATATATTTACCATAAAGGATTATATTATTATTCCATTGGAAAATATAATGAGATGTTATCTTTATTAAATGAGATAAACACGGAACACTGTTTAATATTAATAGGTAATTATTATAGATACATTGTAAATGATACTAAAATTATGTTTCGGTATTACAAAAAGGCTAGAAATTTAGGCAGTAAAATTGCAATATATGCAATAGCAGATTATTATTATAATATAAAATGTCCATGCCATGGAAATCGTAGTTCGCTGAACCACGCACTTAAATATTTTTATAAAATAGAAAATTCAATAGCAAAATCATGCTACATACTTGGATTATATTATATAAATCGTCATTATTTAGAAGATGAAATGTATATATTATATCAATATTTATGTAGAAAAGCCGTTAAATATTTTCAAATGGCGATTAAATATGGACATATTGAATCTCTATTTTCTCTTGGGCTCTTATATATGCAAAAACATTATAATCATATTGCCTACATATATTTTAGTCTAGGGGCGGATAAGGGACATATCGCAGCTATGTATTTTGCAGGTCTTTCCTTATCGAGTATTCCAAGGCATTCGTCAATGCAGATGTTATTTACCGAACCAGATATGGCGAATAATATAAAACAATATTATATTAAAGCATGGGAAAACAAATTATCATGGAACGAGAAAAGTCGTGGCCCTATTTGTAGCCCTATAAAATCCCTTCGAGAATGGTATTTCTCGACATACAAAACTACAAATCAGCAACCCATACGCGATTATTATATGTGTATATATAGTTCCCGTATAATTACATTTGTTATTTGCACTAAACGGAAATCAATTTCCATACCAACCGAAATATTCGAATTATTAATATTTAATGATTATATTTATAACTGCAACGAAGATAGAATATATGGCTATATAGTTAAAAAAAAATATCCATCTTTAAGTTTAGCCGATGCAGTATTATAAATTAATACCGCTTTTGACTATATTGTTCTTTTTTGTAGGAAAATGCAAAATACAAAATACAAAATACAAAATGCAAAACAAAAATGAAAAAAAAAGAATATAGAATGATAATTATCAATTTAAATATATAATTCGTAATAGACCGACATAAACAATAACTATCACGATTTATAATGGCGACTACAAAACGCGGGCTCGTCAGTTATAAGGAAATTATTCATGCTCATTTTGTGTTTATTTGTAATAATAGAATAGATGATAATCACCATGTTAATATAAACGCAACTTTTCATGAGATAACCGACATGATATTAGAGAATGCGGATGATTATTATAATTTTATAAATTATAATATAAACATAATAGATAAAAAAAATATTACTTATACATATTATAAGGCTCTATATTGTTATAGTATTAAAAATTATGATAGTATGATGTATCTATTGAAAGAAAAACATAATGAACATTGTTATGTTCTAATGGGTAATTACTATCGCTTTATTGTTAAAAATTACCATATGATGAAAGAATGGTATGATGCGGCCATAATCTTGGGTAGAAGATTCACCCGTGGCAGTGTAATAGGGAATTATATGCTCGCGAATTTTTATTTTGACATAGATGATAAATATATACCTTTGAACTTGAAATATAAAAACAAAAATAATAGGGATGACATATATGTCTATACAAGATATGATATAGCCCTTCCAATGTATATGGATATTAAAAAAAAAATGATAAATGCACGTTATATTATGGCCCTATACTACTTCGAGCATGAAAATAATAGGCTTACCACATTTGCAAAAACCATAAAATATCTTAAAAAAGCAATTGAATATAATCATATCGAATCGATGTTTATTCTTGCGGAAATATACAATTCATTATATAAAATATCATTTGAATTTAATTACGAATATAATGCCCATAAATACTATAAAATGGCGGCGATGAAAAATCATAAATTAGCAGCGCAATACTTGGCCAAACAGTTTTATGCTTGTTTATCGACTATGGAACCAATGAAACAATGGTTCTCTACATATGAAGATGCACATGGAATAGAAAATAAAATATATTATTATACGTATGATATTTACGGAAAGGCCCATAAACATGAATATAATATGTATGAAAAACATCGGTTTTGGGGAAGGAAAATGGAACTAAGAAATCAAACCCAAGAGGCGCGGGAACTCCATCTTTCAAGGCATATTTATCCCATATTAAATACATAAATATTTTAAGCCAACCAAAATAAATATTACTTATACCTAATTTAATACTTATATATACTATTTTTTTACTTTTTTTCTACTTTTTTTACATTTTATATATTAAATTACATAAAAATGAAATATTACAATCATTAAATAATAATAATATCAACATCCAAAATAGGCCATCTTAATAAAATATGGCGGATTACGATGTTAAGCTTAGAATTAATGAAAACATAAATCACTTTGAATCTGTTGCAGATGATAGGTATAATACGCCGATAATACTTTTAACAACATATTATAATTATATATCCAAGGGATTAGATGAATTAACACATCATTACGACATCGATTTTGAAATAAATATATTAATATCTTATATGAAATGTTTTAATGTTTTTATAACCGATATGACTAAATTATATTCAGCGCTTGATGAGACGATAAGCAAAGAAAATAGAAAAATAAAAGGAAATTATCTTTATATAAAGGGCCTTTATTATTTTTGCACGATGAACACACAATTAACAGAAAAAATATTAATAAAATCAATCGCATTAGATAATCAAAATGCAATGTTATTAATGGGATATAGTCAGGCCAATAACATATTTACGCAAATAAGTAAAAAAGTAGACAACACTCTTACAAGCAATTGCAATGATATATTATATATTGAAAACACATTTGAAGAACTTGATGAAAAAACATTAAGACCCATCCTAAAATATATAGAACCCTGTAATATTACATTAGCATATACAGTGCATGCTCTCATATATCTGCATATAGCTACTATATTATGTATATATATATTAAAATTAAAGAAGAAAAATATTAATATATTTAATCAAATAAATATACATACTTATCTAAATAAAGAAAAGATATATATTGGAAGATTTAACTATTTTATAAAAATCGCAGTGGAAAAAGGGGATATAAATGCAAATTTTTATTATGGACTATATAATGATATTGAAAAATTAAACTATGAAAATTATAATAATATTATAATAAAATACGATGAACTTAAAGAAAAAGATGAATATAGATTATTTTACTTATTAGAGGAAACATATATAAATAGGGAAGAAAATTATGACACTTTTCCATCTAATTTTCTCGGTATAAGGACAAAGGGATTTGCATATGATGGACTTGGAAATTGTGAAAATATATCCACAGAGGATAAAATTAAATATCTAAACAAGGCGATAACATTAGAATATTTCGAAGCATATTTATCACTTGCTAAGATAACTGATAATCCTGTGAATATATATATTCAAGTAGTTGAGTTATATATGAATAAATCTAAATCATTAAATGAAGTCGCATCTAGGGAAGAAAAATTATATAGAAATATTTTATATATAACTGAATTAACAAATATTAATTACCTTGAATCCATATGTCTTAAATCCATGAATCTATTGAACAAATATTGTATAAACGTTGATGGCAAGGAAGAAAATTATTATTCATATTTATATCTTCATAGGATTCTTACTTTACTATTATGTTGCAAACGAAGAAAAAAACCTTTTATACCCGAGGAAATATTTAAAATTTATATATATGATATAATCTGTTCGAAAAAATAAATAAAATAAATAAAATAAATATATTATAATTCTAGTATTTTATAACAAAATATATTAATTTTTTTATTATATCTTCCATATAAGTTTTATTTTTATTTTATTTTTTGTTTTCCATTTATTTTCTATTTGGTTTTAATTTTCATTTTCATTAATAATGCAAATATTTCCTGATTGATGAGGCTCAATACATATGGGACGTTTATTTTATCGAATGAGGGACATTCATCGCTACACTTGCATTTAAATAACGGTTCATCAAGTGTAGTATTCACCACTGCATATAGGCGGCATTTACTACATATCCATAACTGAAACTTATCACTAACATCCATCATCCGCTCCCTGAGAAAACTAACAATACCATGCGAAATCATTACATCACGCTCCATTTCACCACATCGCAAACCACCATCACGACTGCGACCCTCGGCGGGTTGTCGTGTAAGCAACACAATCGGGCCACTACTCCGCGAATGAACTTTATCGGCAACCATGTGCTTCAAACGTTGATAATACGTCGGTCCAACAAATATTTCACATGGCATCTGTTCCCCCGTTATTCCATTATAGAGGAATTCATTACAATTGCGATTATATCCCGCATCTTCTAACAAATCGCCTATTTTATCTGGTTCGACATCATTGAAAATGGAACAATCAGCAAGGCCTCCGCTTACAACGGCGCTTTTTGCTAGCAAACATTCCATTAGTTGGCCGATAGTCATGCGGGAGGGTATTGCATGCGGATTCATAATGATGTCTGGACATGTTCCATCTGGCAACATCGGCATCTGTTCGGGGGGGAGTATTATTCCACATGTTCCCTTCTGTCCGCATCTGCTGGCGAACTTATCCCCTATCTCGGGGACTCGGTCCGTTCTTATACGCAATTTCACGAACTTATAACCATCCGCATTTTTACCGATATATATTTTATCCACATAGCCTTCTTCATTAATCCGCATCGTTGTGCTGCAATCACGATATAATATTTTGCTATTCGTCTTCTCCAAAGGCAACACTTTACCTATTATAACATCATTCTGCCCCACATATGTATTTAGTTTAATAATACCATCAGCCCCCAATTTACTATAATTACAGGGTTTCATCGACTTGGTTATCTCCGGATTTGGAATACAAAATTTCTCCTCTAAACTGGTCTTCGTATCCTTCTTCTCATCGTCTTTATATGCCCTATATAGAGTCCCGCCGAATCCGCCACGTTCTATAAAAGACCTATTCAATATTACGGAATCATCTTGATTAAAGCCCGAATATGACATTATTGCAACTATTGCATTCGTCCCATTCGGCATCTTGTCGTATAATACATATTTACTGAATCGCGTCGATACGAGGGGAAATTCCAATGTATGCGAAAAGTAATTAAGGGTGTCGATTCTGTCAAAATTCATTGAACTTATGCAAATACTCTGTTTCGACATGGCGGATTGATAGGTATTCCGCGGCGATTGGTTGCGGTTGGGGAAGGGTATAACCGCGGCAACGGCGCCCAAGACCAACCCCGCATGTATTTCGCAATTCGTATATGTTTTAATCATTTGATTGTTGTATTTACTCAATAAATCACGCGGAAACATGGCAACACTAACGCTATTCGTTTCCTCGCAGTCGATGTATTCAATCAAGCGCCGCGGATTACCATCGAATATGGATGGATTAAGGAAATAATCCCATCCGTATTTTTTCCCTTTCGCGATATCCCCGTCTGTTAGGGCGAGTTTATTATCTTCACCGACGCATAATAATGGGCGGGTTATTCGCCCCGCATCCGTGTAGATATTTATCTCGTTCTTCATTGTATTCCATGTAATGGAGGTAAATATATTTATTATACCCATGGCGCGGGCAATTTTGAATAGTCCAATAAGAGAAATGGGATTACGATGGATTCCCATCCAATCGCCATTTACAAATATTTTGGCATTATATAACATGTCCGCCGCGGTGAAGTTGTTTTTATAGATACAAGGCGGGGGATGGATAATGGTTTCATCGTATTCGAAGAGAGTCTCCGGACAAGGGGCGAACTCGATAACTCCGTTTTTAATAAGCCATTCGCGAACGGGATGCGAAGACATGGAAATCGTTATATGACTCGCGAGGGCCATATTCTTAACAAGTCCAACCACCGCCCCTTCCGGCGTCTCAGCGGGACATATATATCCCCACTGCGAATTATGCAACTTACGAGGGAAAATAATCTTTCCATTGCATTTCTCCGCGGGAGAATTAACGCGCCGCAAATGACTGAGACATCCCTGATTGCTTATGCGATTAAGGACTTGCGCAATCCCGATGCGCATTTTCTGGGCAGAGTTTGCAATCATCTTAACACTCCAATTTCCCGTCGCCATCGAATATTTTAGTCCGCTTGTTATAACCGTTGATTTTATAATTTTATATATGTTATTCACATTTATTATGTCGAAAACATCCTTTTTTATCTTCTTATTTCTATTGAGTTCCTTAATAATATTTTTCTTGGTCTCTTCTATCTGTTTATTAAAATACTGACGAAAGAGGCCACCCAACAAAATCCCCGAAGTCTCCACGCGTTTATTCATATACGAATCGCGGTCATCATATGCGTGATTTCCTAAATGCACCGATAGCAATCTATAAGTCATATACCCGAAGAAATACGCTTTCTTTATCATGTGTCGCCCTAAATGCGGTAATATGCGCTGTTCGAATGATTTCAACATATGATTAATCCGCGTTTCCGGGGTCATAACGATTTCCTTATTTGTTGTTGAACCACGCACCTGGTAATATTTAACAGCATATAAGAGAAAATCCCGCCTTGTTTGCAGTTTATTTTCCGTGCATAGGGCCTTATATGCCGTCATCGTAGGGAGCAATAACTCCAAATATTGCCGCATTTGTTCATTATCCGTATCTGCAACAACACTATTAATCAGTTCTTTATCCGTATTCAGTCCAAGAAGCCGCAATGCAATAAACAAATTAAGCGGAATGCGGAAATTTTGCAGGGATACTACTATTATATTATCCTTGAAAACATATTTAACGCTGTTCGATACCGCGGGAACGAAGAGATTATCCGCCATTGATTTTATATCGCAATCAATAGAATGCGTTTGTTTTTGGTGATTGAATACAAATACTTTGTTATCTGCAATTTTTTCCTGTGAGATGATGACCTTTTCGCTTCCCGAGATGATAAAATATCCTCCCACGTCATATTTGCATTCTCCCGCGGAGCCGATATTTGCCTTATCAAGCCCATGAAGAACACAATATTTAGACCGAACCATATAGGGAATGTTGCCAAAATTGACGTTTTTAATCTCCATTTCCCGTATATCTTCCTTTTCCAAATATTCCCCCGAGCGGGTAATTGCTTTTAGTCTAATATTAATGGAAAGTTGTCCCATGTATGATTGCTGGCGAAGTCTTGCCATTTCTGGGGTCATTACTCGGTAGCTTGCATCATTTTCATATAGAAGCGGTTTTGCCAACGTATAATTTAAAAATTCCATATGTAGTTCCGTGCGATGTTTATTATTTTCCTTTGAAAAATCATTGTATATAATAACAGGATTCGCCTGTTTAATGATATCATTTAAATAGGAATCCAAAAATTGATTAAATGGCTCTATTTGATGGCGCACTAGTAGATTATTATTATTTTGCTTAAATAATTCATCAATTATATGCCATACTTCTTTTGGATAATTTGAATCATTAATATTTGCCATTTTAATTATATTATTAATATTACTATATCGAGTTTATTATGGTTATTTGTTGTATAGTATTGCAAATATGAGGGATATTTATACTTATATATGTATAATATATGTATAATATATATATTATATATATAAGTATTGTTTAAGATTATTCTAAGTAGAAAGGATAATAATTTTCAATTTTAATATGTATTTATATAAATAATAAATTTCAGTATTAATTATAATTATGACTTCTCCACCGGAACAATCATATGATATATCGTGTATAGTCTATAATGTATTATTTGAAGTGCATAAGATTAAAACATTAACAGCCGATGAAAAAACATTGTCAAATCATGAAAAAAATAAAAAAAAACAAGAATATAAAACAAATAAAGAAAAAGATACAGAAATATCCGTCTGCAGTAAAAATAATCAAACATGTATAGATAACCAATTTGAAAATATTACAAATATAATAAATATAAATAATGGAAAACAACCAATGGATTTTATAGGTATAATAGAGCCTTCTGTTGATTTTTATGGTAATATACCAAACGACCATTATTTAAAAACAAAATATTATAATGTAGATTACACTTGTAATTCTATAAATATTATGCTTTTTTTTAATAAAGATAAATATGTGTTTAAATGTGCATATATGCAAGATTTGGATAACTCAAATAAAAGACCTTTTTTATCATGTATATTTGAAATAACTGATGCAACTGCACCAGATGTATTTAAAAATAAACATATATGCGTAATTGTTGCTCATTTTCCGCATGAATCGATTGAAGGAAAAATAAAAGATATGACAGATTTTTATGAAATTAATAACTCCACAGACTCAAAAAAAAAACTCCTACGCTATAATGTAGAATTTAACAATAATACATACACACTGCCATCTAATATAACGAAGATTGATAATTCTATATTAGATAATATAAATCATTGTATAATGTTAGTAGATACTAATGATAGAAAAATTGATAGTAGTAAAATAAATAAGGTAATCTATTCGTTTAAATTAAATGAAAGGGACATACCATTTAGCGTTTCGAAACTACCAACTGAAAAAAGTTGTTGTAAATTATCAGACAATTTAAATGGCCCTTTATCTTCAAATTCATATGATTTGGTTATGCATAATGAATTTATAGAAATTGATAGTATTGAAACGGTTAATGGGAAAGAACCAGCCTCTGACCATTACCCAGTATTTGCAAAATTGAAACTTTATGAAATGAAAAAAAAAAACTTTGAGCCCATAACAATAGTAAAAACACCGGACCCTTCATCAGCCACAGACATAAATAAACTTAGGGCAGATTTGAAAAACTCACTAGGTAATATCAATATAGATAAAGCCTTGGCTAAAAAAGAGGCTCATCATACTGATAATTTTATAAATACTTTAAAAACATATATAGATACAATACAAATACCCAATGATCTTTCTAATGTACATAATTTAATTGACAAATGTAATGATAAATCAAAACTTAATATATTTATAACAAAGATTAACTCTCTAAGTTATACGGATAAAATAATATATAAATTATACATTTTAAATGCGATTAATTTAAATATTGATTTCCTAATTGAACTATTTGACAAAAAGAAAATAAAAGAAAACATAGATAAATTCTATAAAAATGACATGGTAAAAATATTAAATGGAGAAATCATAGAGCACAAACTTCCAGATTTTGATGGAATAAATAATTTTATAAAAGCAACACTTAAAAATATAGATTATCTAGATAGACAAATTTCAAAATATATAAAAGAGAGGGAAATTTTTAAAAACAAATTTAAAAATGATGATTCTACGCAAAAATGCAATGCGCATTATGGTAAATTAATTGAAAATAAAGAAAATGATGATATAATAAAATGTATTGGAGAAAATGCTACTTTAAAATCTACATACGATAAAATACTTGCCTTAACAAAAAAAATAGACACAAACACTACAGACAAAGATACTGATAAAACTAATCTAATACACTGCTATAATTTACTTGCGGATTACGATATCATGAAGAATTATTTTTATATATATATGAATCATTATGAATATTATAAAAAATATGACAAATTAAATATTAAATATTCCTTGGACGATTTACCAAATAGAAAAGGTCTATTTAATAATGGTAATAAATGTTATTTTAATTCAACAATTCAATTATTATATTCCATAAAAGAATATAGAGAAGAAATATTAAAGGAAAATGATAATTATCAATATATTGAAAAAATTATAGAAAATAATATAGATAAAGATGTGGAAGCCACAACTGAAATAATGAAAATACAAATAATAAAATTTTTTTTTAAGGAATTTAATAATAAAATAAAAAATGATGCGGTAGATTATAATACAAATACATATGTAAAACAAATAATAGAGTTTAGAGATAATAATGCAAAAAAAACAATAAATATCCCTGAAATAAATGATGAAAAAAAAAAAGAATATGTTATTTTTAAATTTAATGGAAGTTCAGGTAGCCAAGAAGATGCAAGTGAAGCTTTAACGCATTTATTTTATGATAAATTTACAAATGAATATTTAGAGTATAACATGTTTCAATTTATTTTTTATGGATATTTATCTTTCAATAATAATAAGTCTTTTAATATAGAATGTGAATTAAAGCAAAATCATAGTTGCAATATGCTTATTGCAAATCTTAATTTAGAAAAAATATTTGATGACGATAATTTACCACTACAAAATTTTTTTCAAATTGGTGATTCCTATAAACAAATTATTTATAATATAAAAAAAAAATATTTATTGTTATCATTAAATAGATTTAGTAGCAATGGAAAAATACAAAAAAAAGAGCATACAAAAATACAATTTTCAAGACTTATATATACGTGCAATAAATATTATAGAATATTAGGCTGCGCCGTTCATCATGGGTCTATATCGGGCGGTCATTATAAATATGTTGAATTTAACAAATATGGTAATATAAATGCAATATGTGATGATTCAACAATAATCACAACTTTAACCGATGAGGAAGAAAAAAAATATATTAACGCTATTGAAACTAATGGATATATGTTTCTTTATGAATTGTATTTACCCACTGATGAAGAGAAAAAAACCACTATATATACTAAAACAAAAGAAGAAGTGAATAATGTTCTACAAAAGAAGCCACAACTAATTGATGGTAATTTACGTTATGATGATGACCCAAAAAAGCGAACAATTGCATTAGCATCATCGCAGAATCCAGATTCAAAAATTGATACAGAAGTCAAATTATCAGTAGTAAATAATGTTGAACTTCCGGAGGGAGTTAAAAATAGATTAAATACCTTAAAGGTGGATACAAATGTTTCATTTTTATCTTTAAAGGCTAAACAAGATTATTTGATGACCTATAATAAATCAATCAATGCGGAAATAATTAAATCACGCGCTGAAACAGATGACTCTCTTGCAAAAACACAACGCATTCAATTCCTTTCATCTATAAAACGGGAAATAGATACAAATTTACAAATTATAGATTCATTTCCACAAGAAAAAAAAATGGAATTAGTAGTTGCAGATATAAAAAATAATATATTAACCAAAAATATAGATGACGCATATAAAACCCCCATTCAAAATAAAACGCCATCTATAATATTACAAGAATTCGAAAAGAAAAATAAATCCGCTACTATTAAGGGGAAAACATATGAACCAGTTCGCGATATACTTGACCTCAGTGATTATCAAATGTTTTTAATATTAAATGATGTAATTCAAGTTGTTAAAGATAATACAAATAACTCCAAACATGTTATAATTAATGATTATAAAAAATATAATGATATATATAATAAATATAATAATATATTATAGTAGTCAATGTTTTTAATTAATATTTTTTTTTATTATTTTGTATAATTTTTATATATTAATATATTTATTTTGATTAATTAAAACATAATAATATATATTAATAAATTAATAACTATATATTAAAAATGAGCGATAAAACAAAACAAGATTTTTTATATCCAATTAAAATAATATTATATAATACAAAATATAAAAATAATTCAAAAGAATCAAATGATATAGTTTTAGATAGACAACAGACTGATAATGTTAAAATGTTAATAAGTAATTTAAATACAAATGAACATAATCGTGGGGAAAATGCTCTGTTTGTATGTGTTCCAAATTCATTCCCGAATTTAAAAGCTATAATTAATGGGCTTGATGATAATTTATTTAAAAAAATAGATGATGTATATGATTATCAGGTTAATATTATTGAAAATAATAAAAAGGATTACTATATGACAATTATATATAATAAAATAAATTTTAAAGTATATGGAATAAAAACAGAAAAAAATGATAATTATGTGTGTCAAATAGTTATATTTGAGACTAAAGAAATGGACAAAAAATATATATGTATTGTTAATTTATTAATAATAAATACTATGAGTATTGAGGTTAATAATAATTTGGACAAATTCAAAAATAATGAGAATGCAGAAATTAATATTACCAAAGATACCCATTATAAATATATAATTTGCACATATCATTTTTTAAATAATAACGGCAAACAAATTAATATTAATATACATGGTAAAACCAAGTTTAATGTTTATAAAGAAAAAATAAATGAAGTAATATATATATATCAAAAATTATTCGTATTAGATTACATATTAAATAACAATAATAATATAATATTAAAAGCAAAAATAATTTGTTTTAATGATGGTATATTTGAAGACCAAAAAAAAATTTTAACATTTAAAGAATTTCTTAATGGATTAAATATTACACTAGAATTAACGGATAAAATAAAAGAAGAAATAAAAAAACAATTTATAACACTAGTTAATAATGAAAATGATATATCAAGGGCAATTCATTTTATAAAAAATTTTAATAGTAATATTGTTGAAAATGACAAAATAAAATTTTTAATTAAATACAGCGATGTAAAATATTTGGATTGTTTAAAATTAATATCCCTCAGTGATACTAAATTAAAATTTGTAAATGCGGCGATTAATGATATTAAAAATAATATATTAAAATATTCTCATGAATGTTCAGGCGAAGGAAACAAAAATACATTTAATAAATTAATAAGAACAAAACAATCTTTTTATTTTGACTTCGAGAATTGTCGAGGCTTTCTTTTTAATAAATTAGTAGAGCATTTTTTTAAAGATAACTACATTATTAAACACAAAAATGATTTAACATCAATTACAGATGACACAACAAAATATAAAGGTATTATCAACAATGGAGCGACTTGTTTTTTTGCTACATTTATACAAGCATTAAATGATATAAAAGACTTAAAAGACCACATTGCTAAGGTTGCTAATGAAAAATCAAATACTAATCCACAAAGAAAATATTATGTAATTTTAAACGATATAATTAAAAAATATAATGATGCTACTGTTAAAGCAAATTTAAATTTTGATGGAGAACACGATAGTTTAAATAACGCATATTATACTGGAAAAACGAAAAGAAATGATTTATTTAGTAAATCAAGACAAAACGACCCGATAGAAGTATTTACTGAATTATTTGGTAATGATTTCAACGAATATTTATGCAAAAGAGATTATTTTAATTTATCATATCATGGTTATTTTAAGAAGGAAAAACATGTATTATATAGTGAATTTATAAAAAAGAATCTTTATTATTTCAATATATACGCAAAAGATTACAAAAATAAAAGTCTTTTATATGCATTTGCACAACAGATGAATATAATTGAAAATAGAATGGCGGAGGAAAAGGGTATTATGATTTATTTATGTAAATTTCTTACAAACCATATATTTATAAGTATTAATCGAAATGAAGAAAATGGAAAAAAAGATACTTCTAAAATATTGTTTTCCCCTATATTATTTAATAAGGGAATATTTTATAAAATATTATGTGTAATGTTGCATACTGGAACTACTGCAACATCCGGACACCATGAATATATAGCATTTAACACTAATGGAAAAGTAAAATGTGTATGTAATGATAATAATATAATCACAGACACATCACAATTTGATAATTATATTAATATTATTCAAGAACATGGAACATATTTTATATACGAAAAAATTATATATGATAGGGATAAAAAACCATTTCTATATGACGATATAATTAGTGAATATAACCGTGCAATTCAAGATACTCCAAACGAAAGAACAAGCTATATAGATGGCGACTATAATTTAGATAAAAGAACACATGGCGATGACACAAGGGATTTACAAGAAGCAATTAAAAGAAGTCTTGTAAATGCAGATGGTAAGGGGGAAAATACGTTGCCTATGGAGCCAATGGAACATATAGATTCTATACAACAACAACAACTATCTGCTAATAACATTATTGGTATGATACCCAATAGGTTAAAACCTATCGATATATCAAAAATTAAAACTATGTCATCGCCAGAATTAATGGAAAAATTAAAAGAAAATGTGCGGTTAATAAATACATTTGAAAATCAAACCCTTTCTAGTATTAATACATCTGTAAAGCAACAACTTATTGCTGAGTATAATATTGTTAATGGAAAAATTAGAGAAATGTTAAATACAACTGTGAAAAAAAAAGAATATGTTGCAAATTTACTTGAGGGGGATAATACTATTGCAAAGAACACCCTCCCTGATACCGATACTATTATAATAACAATAGAGACCACACAAGATACAATAATTAATGGCAAAAAATATGAACCTGTAAAATCAGTATATGAGTTATCCGCTATGCAAATAGATTTAATAATGAAAGAAATTGCAACAGTTGTAAAAGATGGCAATAAAAAAATACTTCACATACATAATTATGCAAAATATAATGATGAATATAATAAAAGATATAACATATTATAAAGTCAATATAGGTAGTCCGCTAATTATTAATTTAACTTATTATGTTTGGAGATAGTTTAAGCTTAAAATTTTCCCGTATAAGTAAGACAAAAATAGCTATTGCTAATAGGAATGTTAGGATAAATATTATGCAAGTTGTAATTATATAGGGATAAAGTTGATTAACAATATATTTTATTGAGGGGTCAAGAACATTATATTTTATATTCTGTTGATTTTCATCTTTTTTAAATTCATCTATTACAATATTTAATATGTCCGCACATATATTATTAAGGTCCATATCGGCTGTGTTCTTATATTATATTGAATATATATAATAAATAATTACAAGATTACGAATTTATTATTAAGAAATTATTATCGCAATTCTATTACTAGAAATTTATTATATATATACATACAATAAATTATAAATATAAAAAACTAATTATTAAAAACTAATTGTTAAAAACTAATTATTAAAAACCAATTGTTAAAAACTGATTATTAAAAAATCATAATATGTATAATTATATAAATTTATTCGGCTAAATATAAACATAAATATTGACTATATTTAATAAAATATAACAGATACAATAGATATAATAGATTCAATTGATTCAATAGATACGAATATATTAGCAAAATGTCGAATAAAAAAAAAATCACCCTGTTAAATTACAAGCATATTAACATGGCAAATGTGGAATATTCCAATCCCATAAATGCAAAGAATTCAATCAAAATAATAGCAATGTCATATAATATTGATAAAAATATTAATTGCCCACTCTTTTTCGAGATTAAAAATTTGATAACAACTAGCGGAATCGTAAATCTACAAGACAAATTTTACATTGATATAAAATTAGATATATTATCGAGCAAACGCGAGCTATTTGATTTCATTATAAATTTTGACAATAGAAATATTATCGTATGTGCGGAGAATACACAAGAATGGTTTGGCACGAAGATGCCCCGTCAAATAATACAAGATTATTATAAATCTCCCATCAAATACGATAGCGAAGGAAATCCATTCATCCGCATCCCATTACCTACCATAAATGGAAAACTATACACCGAAATATACGATAATTATAAGAATAAAACTAATTATGATGTTGTCCTAGAAAATGACACAGTTGATATTATATTATGTCTAGAAGGTTTAAAATTCACAAAAACAACCGCGGAACCCATATGGGAAGTCCGCCAGCTCAAAGTATATCGCAATATATTAAACAAACTCGATACCTATGCATTCGCTGATGATGATGGTCCCGAAGATAATGATGCGAAACCGTCCCCGCAAAAACAAGGTGGAGATGCAACAATAAAACCAGAAGAAAGTAAGGAACCCGAAGCCGCAAAAGATGAAAAGGAAGGGAAGGAACCCAAGGAAATGGCGGATGAAACCTCGCATGAAGAAATTCCAATGGGGGATAAGATAGATACACCGCTCGCTGATAATAATATTGATTTTACGATTGTGGGAAATGAAGTCAAAGATAAGAATGAATCTAATAAAATAGACGTTTCTAAGGCGACGGATGATAAGCCTGTTTCCGGTAGTGAAAATCCTAGTAGTGATAATGTGGAGATGAAGGAAACCGATATTCAATCTGTGGGGGAATCTTCAAATGATGTGGTAGCCATCGATGGCGAAAAGGATATGGGGGCCATAAACTCCAATATTAGTGCAAAAGAATATATGAAAATGGTTGAAAATTACGATGATGGGAATAATAATGGGGAATATTTTAGTGATAGTGAATATGAATTGGATGATATAGATGAAGAAACTATGGAAATCGACCCTTCCATGATATATAAAAATGATGAAGATACCCAAAAAAAAAAGGAATTGGAACGCCTACGCATGGAGATAGAAAAATTAGAACGCGAGCTAAAACATAAATAATCCGCTTTTATTGTTTTTTTTTGCTTTTTATAATTTATGCTTTTTATAATTTATATAATATATATAATAATAAATATAATTAAAGAATAGAATATATAATATGGAGGAAATAAATATTGATGGCGTTGTCAAAAGGGAAGATGGAATCGAATATAATGTAGAGGATGTATTTAAAGGTAGTTATTATATAAACAGGGCAGAATATATTATATATTTTAAAATGGCAATATACGGACTATTATTTTATATATTAAATACCGTCGATATAGGAAAACGTATAAATAAAGATATCGAAAGCATTTTTATTAATATAATAATTTTCGTATTAATAATTTATATTATGGAGAAGACATTATATAAATAATATTATTGCAAAAAATGACTAAAATTATCAAAAAATGAAAAAAAATAAGATAATAATAATGAATTTAAAAAGCAACCCAAAGGCCAGCAGCGTCATGCCCGTGGGCGAAGGCCCTGATGCAGTTTCTTTTTACAAAGTCGCGTATTCTTTGGCTGAGGAAGAAGCGGCTGAGAAAGAGGCGGCTGAGGAAGAAGCGGCTGAGAAAGAGGCGGCTGAGGAAGAAGAAACTGCATCAGCTGCTTTTTACATACTCGTGTGTGCTTTGGCCGAGGAAGAAGCGGCTGATGCAGAAGCCTCTACATGCAAGCCACTCCTTGCAAAACAGCCACCTCCACCACGCTCAACTTCATCAACACCGTCGGCACTCTCCGCATATGATGCGTTCAAGGCTCGCTCAGGCTGCACTCTCGTCTTCTGTGGGGAGATGCAGCGCCATGTTATGG
>JACCDV010446256.1_pt1 | contig 20393 bp, 19 predicted proteins | sample 7446131 | NCBI WGS metagenome assembly JACCDV01 (sample SAMN15323448, study PRJNA562643) | freshwater metagenome | isolation source: river surface water | place: USA:Blue River Watershed | collected 2017-08-17 | reverse complement strand
GGTATTTTTTTAAATTAATTACAAGTTTTTTAACATTAGGGTTTGCTTTAATAACACAGTCGATTATTTTAAGATCTTTAGGACCAGAACAATATGGAAATTTTGCATTTCTTACAAGTGTTCTAACCCCTTTTTTGTTATTTTTAGATTTTGGAAATACTACTCCCTTTTTTGTAAAACTATCTCAAAGACCAAAAGAAAATTCCTTAGTTTTATTTTATTTTTATTTTACAATTTTTGGATTTATTTGTTTTTTAATCTTACTTTTTGGTATAATGTTTATACCTGTTCTTAGAAATTTAACTTTTCCAAATCAAAATTTGAATTATATTATTTTTGCTATTTTGCTTGCAATTTTGGCTAGAATTCTACAGATATTAAATAATATTGTTGATGCTTATGGTTTAACTGTTATATCTGAAAAAGTACAGATAATTCAAAAAACAACAAGTTTAATAATAATATTAATTATCTTTTATTTCAAAATTTTAGATCTAAGAAATTTTTATCTGTACAATATTTTTTCAACTATTTTATTAATATCGATTTTCATTTTTGTTATTAAAAGAAGCGATATATATAAATTAAAAAGCTTAATTCTAAATAGATTTTCAAAAATTAGATATAGTATAGAATTTTATAAATATAGTAGGCCTTTATTTATTGGTTCATTAATTGGTTTTTCTAGTAATTTTATAGATAGATGGTTATTACAATTTTTTGGAGGCAGTATTCAACAGGGTTATTATGGATTTTCTTTTCAACTTAGTACTATTGCAACTTTATTTTCATCTGCAATGTCAATGTTAATAATGAGGGAATTTTCGATAGAATCTTTTAATAGGGATTATAAAAAAATGGCATATTTATTTAGAAGGTATATCCCACTATTTTATTCTTTAGCTGCTTTTATTTCTTGTTTTATTATTATACAATCCAACCATTTAATTGAGTTATTGGGTGGTGATAAATATGAAGATTCTTTATTATGTTTTATTATAATTTCATTTTATCCAATTCATCAGACATATGGTCAATTAAGTGGTTCTGTAATGCTGGCTACTGGTCAGTCAAAATTATACGCGAATTTAGGAATATTATCAGTTATCATTGGGCTTCCTATTTCTTATTTTTTAATTACGAATAATAGATTTTGGGGGTTAAATTTAGGTGCAGCTGGCTTAGCATTTAAAACAATTATAGTACAAGTAATCTCAGTTAATATCCAATTGTATTATAATTCTAAATTATTAAAATTGAATTTTTTAAAATATTTAATACATCAGATTCTTGTAATATTAATACTTTTATGTCTTGCATTTATTAGTACAACTATTGTTAATAATTTTTTAAAATTTACAGACAATAACATATTTCTTATTTTTGAAACAGGTTTTATTTATGTTTTATCTGTGGTAATTTTAATTTTATTTAAACCAACCATTTTCGCTTTATATAAAAGTGATCTAACCTTTTTTTATAATAAATTCAAAAAAATTAATTTTTTCAAATGAGTAAAAGTATACAAGAAATAGTTTTAAATGATATAGTAGAAGATAGTACTGGTATATATATATCAAAAGATAATATAAATTTTAATTATACAGATGGTGTTCATTCTGAAAAATATTTACAAAATGTATTGTTAAATGCTAATGATCTTTCAAGTAATTCATATGAACTTGAAAGCTATATTATAGATTGGAATAGTGAATATCATTTATCAAGAAAAAGATCACAACTTTTAAAAGGAATTAATTTTGATAAAAATAAAAATGTTTTAGAAGTAGGATGTGGTTGTGGTGCAATAACTAGATTCCTGGGTGAAACATTTGAAAATGTTATTGCAATTGAAGGATCTTATGAAAGGGCAAAAATTGCTAAATTAAGAACACGTGATTTAAATAATGTTAAAATATTATGTAATCCATTTCAAGATATTAAATTTAAAGAGAAATTTGATCTAATATTTTGTATTGGAGTATTTGAATATTCTGGAATTTTTGTTAAAGACAATGACCCTTATAATTATATTTTAAATTATTTTAGCAATTTGTTAAAACCCGGCGGCGAGGTTATTATTGCAATTGAGAATCAGTTTGGGCTTAGATATTTTTCATATAGTCCTGAAGACCATAATAATATTATGTTTGATGGACTGGAGGGATATACTAGATTTGCAGATAAAAATGCAAAAACATTTGGATACAATGAAATAAAAAAAATGTTAAGTAATTATTTTTTAAAAATTCAATTCTATTTTCCTTATCCAGATTATAAAACACCGTCAATTTTAATTGACGAAGATTTTTTAGATAATTCAAATACTTCAGAATTATTATCTACATTCAAACCAACAAGATTTTTAAATTGGCCAAATAAATTATTTGACGAAAATTTTGTATTGCATGAATTAGAAAAAAATCAATACTTAAAGTATTTTTCAAATTCTTTCTTAATTATAGCTAGTAAAAATACCGAAATTAATTCGAGTATGAAAGAGTCCGCGATCATTTTTACTAATGAAAGAATACCCGAATTTCAAACAATAACAAAAATTATTAAAGATAGAAATAATTATTATTCAAATAAATTCTTACAATCAAATAAAGAAATTTTTTCAAAAAGTGGATTGTCAAATAAAAATAGTAAAGCACCTTGGCAACAAGGTTTATCTTTACATGCAGAACTTTTAAAAACGGTTAAATACAGATATTTTAATCTAAATGAAGCATTCAAAATTTGTAGGCCTTGGATTGAATTTTTTAAATTAAATTCTGTAATAAAAAATGGGGAATATTATATATCTGGAAATTATTTAGATGCAACATGGAAAAATACATTTATAACAAATTCATCAGTTAATATAATTGACAATGAATGGATATGGAACGATACTATAACATTAAAGAGATTATTAATCAAAAGTATTTATGAATTTTTAAATGATGCAATTGATTTAAAAGATATTCATCATACGTTTAAGTATAAATCAAAAAAGACTTTAATTAGCAATATTTCACAAACTTTTCAAATTACGATTACAAATTCTGACATCATAAATTTCATTAACTTTGAATCTGATATATCTGAAATCGTATTTAATAGAAATAAATTAAATACTAAAATTGACATTTACTGTGACATATATTTGACAAATTTTTATAGAAAAATATATATTTTGTATAAGCTACTGATTAGAATAAAAAACAAGTTGACATAATAATTAATAAAATTAAATATAATGATAATAAAAAGTAATTTACCAATGGTTTCAGTAATATTATTACATTGGAAAGACTATGATGATACTAAAAATTGTATAGATTCACTTTCTAAAATAAATTATAGTAATTTTGAAATTATAGTAGTTGATAATTTTTCAAATGATGGTTCTGTTGAGAAATTACAAAGTGATAATCCCAATGTTATTTTTATTTATAATGAAAATAATTTAGGCTTTAGTAAGGGGGTTAATCAGGGAATAAAGTATGCATATGAAAAAGGTTCTGATTATTTTTTGATTCTAAATAATGACATGTTAGTTGAAGAGAATTTTTTAATTAATGCAATTAATGAAATTCCAAAATTAAATAACATAGGAGCAATAACTGGAAAGATAATGTTTCAAGATAAGCCAAATGTCTTTTGGCAAGCTGGTGGTTATATTGATAAAATTAGATTTCAAGGAATACCTAGAGGTAAGGATTTAATTGATATTGGTCAATTCGATAAGATTTGTAAAACTGGATGGGCGTCTGGTGCCATGTCACTATTACCAAGAAAGACAATTGAACTTGTAGGACTTTTTCCTGAGGAGTATTTCTTTGGTCAAGAAGAATGGGATTATTCAATTGCCATTTTAAAATCAAAATTAAATATTTATTATTTACCCAATTTCAAAGCTTATCATAAAGCAGGTGGAAGTTACAAGCCTGGTCATCCGATTTTAAATATTTATGGCGGTTATGTAAACAAAATGATTTGTGCAGAAAAATACCTTCCAAAATATCTTTGGTTTATGTGGAAATATATATTTTATTTTTATTTAAAATTATACTTCCCTTTCATAGCAAAAAAAAGTTGTAATAATCAAGAAGATATTAATATCTATAAAAAAGCAGCTTTACAAGCTTTTGAAGATAAAAGATATTTAACAAAAGTTGAGTTAAATGATTTACTTGTAGCTTATAAAAAAATTGGAACAACCGATACTTGGGGTAAATCTTGGGAATCTTAATATTTAAATTTTGCTTAGAAAATTATCATATTTTGCATTTTTAGCTTTTTTTTTACCATTTTATTTGTTATTTAACACCTATGGTACAATTAATCTAAATTTATTTTATATTTTCTTAATCGTTATATGGGCTACATTTAGATTATTTTATAATAGTATTAATGGAAATAAAAGACCAACAATTATGTTGTTTTATATTTTTATTTATGTTTTTTTAGGTGTTCAGCCAATGTTGTCTATATATGCCAATGATTTCCCTCATGGAAATCAAATTATGACTAGTAATTTGACTTTTTATACTATTTCATTAATTCTCATTGGAATTTTATTTTTTGAAATTGGGTACAGTATAAATATTCGTTTTTCTTTGGATAGAATAATTAAAAACAGGCCAACTCCAAATTTTTTAAAAAAATCAAAGAGATTAATATTAATTATTATAATATTATTTTTTATAGCAATTAAAGTTTATGGACCATATATATTTTTAGGAATAAGAGACGGTGGACTAGACCTTGGAAATTTTGAAGGTAAGCAAAGATCACAGATCGAAGATTTATTAGTGATTTATGGTCTAAGAACCATAGCAGCATTATTATTATTTTTTTCAATTATTAAATACAATAAATCTAAAGATCATAAATTTAAAACATCTCTTAAGAGATTATTACTTATAATTATTTTTATTAATCTAATTATATCTAATCCACTTAATGCACCAAGATTATGGTCGGGTTCTATTTTATTAACAGCTTTATTTTTATTTCTGCCTTGGAATAAAAAAACTAGTTTTGCTAACTGGTCATTTTTTGGATGCCTTATTTTATTATTACTATTTTCTGGTACTGATCCTAGAAGAATAATCGGAAAGCAGTTAATTATGAATAATGAAATCACCTTAACTAATACTATTACAGAATTAAAATCATCAATCGAAGCAATTTCAATTGACGCAAATTTTGATACTTTTCAAGTAATATCAATGACAATAATGTATACTGAAAAAAATGGATTTTCTATAGGAAATCAGTTATTACTTCCAGCTCTATTTTGGATTCCTAGATCAATTTGGAGTAACAAGCCAATCGGTACTCCTGACTTAGTTGCTAGTTCGTTTGATTTGCCAAATTTGAATATCAGTGCTCCATTATGGGCAGAGGGTTATATAAATTTCGGAATACTTGGAGTCGTAATTTTTTTTTTGATACTTGGAATATTTTCTAGAAAATCAGATGAAATAATTCAATATGGGAACAGATATTTTAGTTTAATAGTTAGTACATTTTTTGCTTCTAATTTATTTATACTTCTCAGAGGTGATTTGACTTCTGGAACTTTATATCTACAATTAATGACTGTATTCTCATATTTACTTTATAAATACTATTATAAAATAGATTCATAAAATGTCAAAATTTATATTTTTTACCAATATTCCTACACCTTATAGAGTTTCATTTTATAATGATTTATATAGAAATAATTTAGACTTCAAAGTTTATTTTATGCGAATTACAGAGTTAGATAGAAATTGGGTAATTAATAAAAATGAATTTAAATTTCCCTTTTTTATTGATAAAGGAATTTATTTCATGTTAGGTAGATTTCATTTTCATATAAATTTTTATTTAATTTATAAAATTATCAAAGAAAAAAATTCAAATATAATAATAGGTGGAAGTTGGAATGATATAAATGTTATTATTTTGGTCATTTTAAAGAAAATTAGATTAATTAACAATAAATTACATTTTTGGTCGGAAGCTAATTTTTTAACTATTGGTGCTATAAATGATAATTTTTTAAAATTCTATTTTAGAAAATTTATATTTAATACTTGTGATGGATTTCAATTACTCTCCGGTCGTATGACTGAATTAACTTTAAAAAAATGGAATGTTAATTACTCCAAAAGTATTTTTTTGCCAAACACAATTGAAGAGGAGGCTTTTCAAATTAGTGATCTTGATATTAATCAAAGAATAAGTACTAATTTTCCAAAATTTATAATTCCAGTTAGGTTAATTGAAAATATAAAAGGTATTATTAATTACTTTGATAAACTTGGCAAAAAAAATATATTAAAGGCGAAATTTTATATTGCAGGTGATGGCCTGACAAAAGTTTGATTCAAAAATTCATAGATACAAATAAGCTAAATAACCATATTTTTCTTTTAGGTCATATAAATAGTCAAGAATTAGCAAATATGTATAAAGTATCTAATGCATTAATTTTGCCATCTTTTTCAGATCCCAGTCCTTTAACAGTAATTGAAGCATTATATATGAAATTGCCAATTATTTTGTCAAATAGATGCGGCAACCATTTCGAAGCCGTAATTGAAAATTTAAATGGATATTTATTTGACCCAGAAATATCAGAATCAATACAGAAGTCATTCGTTTCATTTTTAAATAATAGAGTTTTATGGGAAAAAATGGGTTCAGAAAGTTTTGATATTTATTTAAAAAATTTCAACCGCAAGGATGTTGTTAAAAATTTTGTTTCACACTTAAACCATAGCTAATATAGATGCCTAAAATATTACAAATATGTGTAGAGCCAAACAAAGGTTCAGTAGGTCGAATAGCAGAACATATAGGTATAAAAATGTTAGATAATGGATGGAATAGTTATATTGCTTTTGGAAGATCAGGGTTGAAGAGTTATTCGAATTTAATTAAAATTGGAAATTATCTTGATATTGCATATCATCTGCTAATTACAAGACTTTTTGATAAGCATTGTTTCGGATCAAAAAATGCAACTAAATCTTTAGTTAAAACAATTGAAAATTTGAATCCTGATATTATTCTTCTACATCATATTCATGGTTATTTTATTAATTTAGAAATTTTATTTACTTATTTTTTAAAAACTAATAAAAAAATATTTTGGGTTTTTCATGATTGCTGGACATTTACAGGTCATTGTGCTTATTTTGATTATGTAGGATGTGAAAAATGGAAAACAGAGTGTAGTAATTGTATTCAAAAAAATGAGTATCCAAAATCTATTTTATTAGATCGCTCAAGAAAAAATTTTAATTTTAAAAAAAAATTATTAGAAAATTATCCAAATTTAAGTATAATTTCAGTATCAGAATGGATGACAAATTTGGTAAAAAATTCTTTTTTAAAACAACACACTATTACGACAATAAATAATGGAATAGATCTTAATTCATTTAAATACTATAAAGATGTACAAGAAATAAAAAATAAATATAAAATTGAATCTAAATATATAATTTTGGGAGTTGCAAGTATATGGGAAAAAAGAAAGGGACTTGATGAGTTCATTAAATTACGAAGCCAATTAGAAAAAAATAAATTAATTATTTTAATCGGTTTATCAGAAAAACAAATATATAAATTACCAAAAGGAATTTTAGGAATAAAAAGAACTGAAAATATAACTGAGTTAGCTTCTCTATATAGCTTAGCAGACGTATATATTAATCTTACCTTAGAAGACACTTACCCTACAACCAATTTAGAATCAATCGCATGTGGAACCCCAGTTATAACTTATAACACAGGCGGTAGTATTGAATCAATTATTAATGAATCTGGTATTATAGTTGAAAAGGGGAATATAAATGAAATATGCAATGCTATAAATATTATTTTAAACAATGGTAAAGATTATTACATTAATAAATGCCGAGAAATTGCAGAAAAATATTTTGATGCAAATTATTGTTATGAAAAATATTTTGATTTATTCAATAAAGAAGTTGCCAATATTTAGATAATCTAATTATAAACTAATGAAAAACATAATTTGTTCTAAAACTGTTATGGATACAACAGATCCAAACATAATTTTTGATGAGAATAATATTTCAGATTACTATTATAATTTTATAAATAATATTGTACCAAGCTGGGATACTTCGAAAAATGGATATATCAAATTGATGGAAATTGCCAATAAAATTAAAAATAAATCAAAAAATAAACCCTTTGATTGTATAATTGGCATGAGTGGTGGACTAGATAGTTCTTATGCATTGTATATTGCAAAAGAAGTAATGGGTTTAAGACCACTTGTATATCATGTAGATGCCGGTTGGAATACAGACCAGGCTGTCGGAAATATTGAGAAAATGATAGAAGGATTAAACCTTGATTTGTATACAGATGTAATCAATTGGGAAGAAGTAAAAGATTTACAAAAAGCTTTTTTAAAGGCACAAATACCTGATCAAGATCTTGTTCAAGATTATGCTTTCTTTTCTAGTCTATATAGATTTGCAAAAAAAAATAAAATTAAATTTATTATTACAGGTTCAAACTATTCTACAGAATGTTGTAGAGAGCCTGAAGAGTGGGGGGGCTATGCAGGTATAGACAAGAAACTCGTAAAAGATATTCACAGAAAGTTTGGAACAATTAAATTAAAAACTTTTCCAATCATCGATATTTTTACTTATAAAATTTATTACAAGTATATTTATGGAATGAAAATAATAAAACCTCTCAACTTAATACCTTATATAAAAGCAGAAGCAGAAGAATTATTGAAAAATAAATATGGATGGAGAAAATTTCAACATAAACATCATGAGTCTAGATTTACTAGATTTTACGAAGATTATTGGCTTCCTAGAAAATTTGGTTATGATAAACGTAAAGCACACTTTTCAAGTTTAATTTTAACTGGCCAAATGTCTCGAGATCAAGCATTAGAAAGAATAAAAAGACCTGAATTAGATGAACAAACATTAAAAAATGAATTTAAATATATAGCTAATAAATTAGGCTTAACAGAAGAAGAATTAACTGAATTGTTTAATGGTCAAAATAAAACATTTAGAGATTATAAAAATAATAGAAACCTAATACAGCTTGGTGCAAAAATAATGCAACTATTAGGACTAGAAAAACGATTATTTAGATGATAACAATTATTGACTATGGAGTTGGGAATATAAATGCATTTCACAACATTTATAAAAGTTTAGGCAAGCAAGTATGTATCGCTAGAAACGAAAATGAAATCCCAAATGCGACAAAATTAATATTACCAGGTGTTGGAAACTTTGATTATGCAATGAAAAAATTTCAAGACTCAGGTATGATTCCAATTGTATCTAATTTGGTACAACAAAATAAAATACCAATTTTGGGTATTTGTGTTGGAATGCAAATGCTTTCCAATTCTAGTGAAGAAGGTAAACTTCCGGGTCTTGGTTGGATAAATGCAAAAGTTAAAAAAATTGATTCTAGTCTACTTAGTCAAACAACACGTTTGCCTCATATGGGATGGAATGATATAAATATCATAAATGATAATTATATATTGAAAAATTTACCGAATTCGCCAAAATTCTATTTTTTACATAGTTATTATTTTGATTGTATTCAAGAAGAAGAAATAATTGCAACTTCAACCTATGGAAATTCATTTGCATGTGCAGTTAATTATAAAAATATTTTTGGCGTACAATTCCATCCCGAAAAAAGTCATCATTATGGTATTAAATTATTAGAAAACTTCTCTAATTTAAAATAGATGTTAAGACCTAGAATAATTCCCTGTTTATTAGTACATGATAAAGGATTAGTAAAATCCGTACAGTTTAAAAACTACAAATATGTTGGTGATCCAATAAATGCAGTAAGAATTTTTAATGAAAAAGAGGCAGATGAATTAATGTTATTAGATATCGATGCCACTGTAAAAAACAATGCGCCAGATTATAAGTTAATTGAAAACATTGCCTCTGAATGTAGAATGCCATTATGTTATGGCGGAGGTATAAAAAATGTTGAACAAGCTCAAAAGATTTTTTCTCTAGGCGTAGAAAAGATAGCACTCAGTTCTGTTTTAATACAATCCCCTAGTTTAATAACCGAGATCGCTTCTAAAGTTGGTAGTCAAAGTGTTGTTGCCGTTATAGATATTAAGAAAAAGATGTTCGGAGGGTATGAAATATATACACATAATGGCAAAAAGTCAACTGGAATTAACCCAATTGAATTTATAAAACATTTAGAAGATCTAGGTGCTGGCGAAATTGTAATTAATGCAATAGATAATGATGGTATGATGAAGGGATATGATTTAAAACTAGTTGAACAAGTAAGAAAATCAACGTCATTACCTTTGACTATTTTAGGTGGTGCTGGAAGTTTAAAAGATATTGGAAATTTAATTGAAAATTATGGTATTATAGGTGCAGCAGCTGGTAGCATCTTTGTATTTAAGGGCGTATATAAGGCAGTGCTAATAAATTATCCAGTAAATTCAGAAAAAGATTTTATTATTAATAGTATTAAATATAGAATTTATTAAATATGCAAAATAACATTTTATTAATTACTGGAGGTACTGGTTCATTTGGCAATGCAGTTTTGAATAGATTTTTAAATTCTAGTGAATTTTTAGAAATAAGAATACTTAGTAGAGATGAAAAGAAACAAGACGATTTACGAAAAAGATTAAATAATAGTAAAGTTAAATTTTATATTGGTGATGTTAGAGATCGTGATAGTTTAATTCCAGCAGTTAAAGGAGTAGACTATATATTTCATGCTGCAGCATTAAAGCAAGTTCCATCCTGTGAATTTTTCCCTTTAGAAGCAGTTAAAACAAATATTATAGGCACGGATAATGTATTAACTGTTGCCCAAGAATTTGAAGTAAAAAAAGTAGTTGTTTTAAGTACAGATAAAGCTGCCTATCCAATTAATGCAATGGGTATGTCAAAAGCTTTGATGGAAAAAGTTATGGTAGCAAAGTCAAGAATTTTAAATTCTGATAAAACTATTTTTTGTGGAACCAGATATGGAAATGTAATGGCTTCAAGAGGTTCAGTTATTCCATTATTTATTGATCAAATTAAAGATAATAAACCATTGACAATTACAGATCCAAATATGACTCGTTTTATGATGACTTTGGAAGATGCTGTCGACTTGGTTCTTTACGCATTCGAACATGCTAATCAAGGAGATTTATTTGTTCAAAAAGCACCATCTGCAACTGTTGGTACTTTGTCAAAAGCTTTGATTGAACTTTATAAATCTTCTAGTCAAATTAAAGTTATTGGTACAAGACATGGTGAAAAACTATACGAAACTTTAGTGAATAGAGAAGATATGATAAAAGCCGAAGACTTAGGTGATTATTATCGAATTCCTGCTGATAATAGAGATTTAAATTATGAACAGTACTTTTCAGAAGGAAAACCAGATATTGATAATCTGTATGAATATCATTCTCATAACACTTCAATTTTAGATATTGAAGGAATGAAAGAATTATTATTAAAATTGCCCATAATTCGAAGAGATATATTAGGCGAAGCTGATGCAATTCAATATCCATACTAAGAATGATTAGAGTAGGAGTAACAGGATCAAATGGTTTTATTGGATGGCATTTGTGTCAAACAATAAAACTTCATTCTAATAATTTTGAATTAATTGATTTCAATAGAAGTTGGTTTGATTCTAGCACAAATCTAGATATTTTTGTTTCTAAATGTGACATTATTGTTCATCTTGCAGGTCTTAATCGTCATAGTGAGGAAAATACTATTTATGAAACCAATGTTGGACTTGCTAATATACTAGTAGAAGCATTTAATAGAACCAACTATAAGGGACAAGTTCTTTTTTCGTCATCAATTCAAGAAGAAAGAAACAATATTTTTGGAAATTCAAAAAAAGAAGCAAGAACTATATTTTCTAAGTGGGCAAAAGAAAATGGAACACAATTTAAAGGATTAATTATACCAAATGTGTATGGTGCGTTTGGAGTTCCATTTTACAACTCTGTTGTTGCAACATTCAGCCATCAATTGGTAAATAATGAATCTCCTAAAATTGAAAATGACGCCACACTTAATTTGATATATATAAATGATTTAGTAAAAACCATAATTGAATTATTTAGTAACGAATCTGATGAAATAATAAATATAAAATATACCGATACATATAAAGTTTCTCAAATATTACAATTATTAAATCAATATAAGGCAACATATCTAGTAAATGGTCAAATTCCTAGATTTAATAATCAATTTGAAATAAATTTATTTAATACATTTCGTTCTTATTTTAATCTATCTACTTATTTCCCATTTAAGTACAAAAATAATATTGATGAAAGGGGAAATTTTGTAGAGATCATAAGACTTGAAACAGGTGGTCAGGTTTCATTTTCAACAACTAAACCAGAAATAACAAGAGGTAATCACTTCCACACAAGAAAAATTGAAAGATTCTCTGTAGTTAAAGGTAAAGCATTGGTACAATTAAGAAAAATTGGAACTAACGAAGTGTTTGATTATCATTTATCTGGGAATGAGCCTGCTTATGTTGATATGCCAATTTGGTATACACATAATATTAAAAATATTGGAGATGAAGAATTATATACTATGTTTTGGATCAATGAATTTTATGATGCAAATGATCCAGATACTTACTTTGAGAAAGTTTAAATAGGAAAACATGAAAGAAAGATTAAAAGTAATGACGGTTGTTGGCACTAGGCCAGAAATCATCAGATTGGCAAGAGTTATGAGTGCTTTAGATGATTCAAAAGCAATAGAACATATTATTGTACACACAGGTCAAAACTATGATTATGAGCTAAACCAAATATTTTTTGATGACTTAAAAATAAGAAAACCTGACTATTTTTTAAATGCGGCTGGATTAACTGCTACAGAGACTATTGGTAAGATATTGATAAATATAGATCCACTATTAGAAGAAATTAAACCCGATGCTTTCTTAGTATTGGGTGATACCAATAGCTGTTTATGTGCTATTCCGGCCAAAAAAAGGCATATTCCAATTTTCCATATGGAGGCTGGTAATAGATGTTTTGATCAACGCGTTCCTGAAGAAACGAATAGAAAAATAGTAGATCATATTTCAGATATAAATTTGACTTACAGTGATATAGCAAGAGAATACTTGTTAAGAGAAGGGTTGCCTGCAGATAGAATTATTAAAACAGGATCTCCAATGTTTGAAGTTTTAAATTACTATAAATATGCGATTGAAAGTTCAGATGTTTTAACAAGATTAGAATTAGAAGAAAATCAATATTTTGTTGTATCTGCTCATAGAGAAGAGAATATAAATAATGACGAAAACTTCACAGGACTTATAACAAGTTTGAACTTAATTGCAGAAAAATATAACTTTCCAATCATAGTAAGTACACATCCAAGAACTAGAAAGATGATTGAGGAAAAAGGTATGGAAATACATAAGAATATTCAATTATTAAAGCCCTTGGGTTTTAATGATTATAATGCACTTCAAATGAAAGCCAAAGCTGTTCTTTCAGATAGTGGAACAATTTCAGAAGAATCTTCTATTTTAAATTTCCCCTCATTAAACCTAAGACAAACACATGAAAGACCGGAGGCTATGGAAGAGGCTTCAGTCATGATGGTTGGCTTAAATCCTGAAAGAATTATGCAAGGGTTGCTTGAGCTAGAAAATCAAAAAATTGGAGAACTAAGAAATTTTAGAAAGGTTAGCGATTACTCAATGCCCAATGTTTCTGGCAAAGTTGTTAGAATTATAATTAGTTATGTTGATTATATAAAAAGAACTATTTGGAGCGAATAAGAAAAAAAAGAGTTTTAATACACTCAATTGTATTTAGTCCTGATAGTGTATCCACTGCTTATTTATATAATGATATTTCTATTGGATTAAAAGATGCTGGTTATGATATTATTGTATTAACTACAACACCGCATTATAATATTGTTGAATCACTAATAGAAAAACAACCTTTAATAAAGAGGTTTTATGGTTTGTTTTACGAAAGTGATTTTAATGGAATAAGGGTTATTCATGTACCTTTAAAAAAATTCAAAAATACACTACTTAGAATATTATCTTTTGTATATTGGCATTTTACTTCTTTAATAATAGGATATAGGATAAAAAATATAGATTTTATTTTAAGTCCATCCCCGCCAATTAGTATTGGTTTAGTTTCAATTTTAATTGCCAAAAAGCATAAAGCTAAATTTATTTATAATGTTCAAGAAATATACCCGGATCTAATAATTAAAAATGGATTAATTAAATCAAAAATATTAATAAAATCACTTAAGTTGATTGAAAAATATGTATATAATAATTCTTCATCTGTAATAACTATCGATCAAAACTTTTATGATCAAATTATTGATCGGTTCAATGATAAAACAAAACTTAAAATAATCCCCAATTTTGTAGATACAGAAATTTATAAGCCAATAATGCATAATATTGATCTTCCCTATCCATTTAGTAGAAATTCAAATAAAATTAGATTATTATATGCAGGAAATATTGGTATATACCAAGATTGGGAACCAGTATTGTATGCTGCTAAACAACTCAATAAAACTAACATAAACATTGAATTTTGGATAATCGGAGAGGGTGTAAAAAAAAAATATTTACTAAATGAAATACAAAGAAATAAATTATCAAATATTAAAATATTTCCATACCAGGAAAGAAAATTAATGCCTATAATAAATTCAATTGCAGACATACATTTTATTGTAATAAGTAAAGAAATGGAAAATGAAGGATTTCCTTCAAAAGTTTATACAATAATGGCATGTGAAAAACCAATGATTGTTATTACTGGATACAAAACACCGTTATATAATTTTTTAAATAGTATAAATTGCGCAATTTTAATCACAAAAGATAAAAATATAAATTTCTATAATGAAATTGTGAAATTATCATCTTTAAAATCAAAGCAAAAATTATTAGGTAAAAATGGTTTTCGTGAAATAAATAAAAAATATACAAAAAAAATTATTCTAGAAATGTACACATCTCTATTTTTAAATATTTAAAAGTAGAAACTGATGAATTATTTCTTAAATGTTAAATTAAAATTTTATGAAATTAGCTATAGTTGGATGTGGTGGGCATGCTAAAGAGGTTTATAACTCTCTAAAAAAATTGAAAATTGAAATAGATGGTTTTTATATCGAATCACAATATTTTTCTTCAAGTAATACAAGTTTATATAATTTACCAATTAAAATTTTAGAAAATCTCGATTCAAATAAACATCTAATTCACATTGCTGTTGGAGATATTGAATTTCGGGATAGAATTTATACTCATTTTAAAAAACACAATTTTACTTTTTCTACTATTATTGATCCCGATGCAACAATTTCTGATTTATCTGAAGTTGATGAAGGTTCCTATATAGCACCCGGATCAATTCTTACAGCAAATATTAAAATTGGAAAATGTGTTATAGTTAATACTGGATCAGTAATTTCTCATGATTGTACAATTGATGATTTTTGTAATATTGCTCCAAGGGCTGTACTATGTGGGAATGTAAAAATTGGCAAAAAAACGATAATTGGAGCCGGCGCATTAATAAAAGAAAAAAGTAGGATTGGAAATAATGTTTTTGTTGGTATGGGGACAGTAGTAACTAAAAATATTTTAGATTCTGGTACATATATTCTAAATGATTTAAAGATTAGAAAACTATATTAAATTATATATTTTTTAAATATTTTAATTATTTATGTTAAAAATTTTAATAACTGGTGCAAGTGGATTCGTGGGTCAAAATCTAACTAACTATTTTAAATTAAAAGATTATCCCCTCCTAAACATTTCACGTAGCAAAGGAATGGATTATAATTTATTGACTACTGACTATTTAAATAATAATAATATTAATGTTATTATACATTTAGCTGGTAAAGCTCATGATATAAATAAAAAAAATAACAACTTAGTAGATTACTATGACACCAATACCAGACTGACAAGTCAAATTTTTGACAATTTTCTTTCTTCAGAAGCAAGAATATTTGTATTTTTAAGTTCAGTTAAAGCTGCCACTGACTCATTAAAAAAAAAATTATCTGAAGATTTTTCCCCTAATCCGACAACACATTATGGAAAAAGTAAGCTTCTTGCCGAAAGATATATTTTAAGTAAAAATATATCGAAAGAAAAGAAAGTTTTTATCTTAAGACCATGTATGATACACGGGCCTGGAAATAAAGGCAATTTAAATTTACTTTATAAAATAGTTGCCAAAGGTATCCCATGGCCATTAGGTGCTTTTAACAATAAAAGATCCTACTGCAGTATTGATAATCTTTGTTTTATAATTAATGAACTCATATATAATGAAACAATTCCCTCTGGAATTTATAACATCGCAGATGACGAATCATTATCTACAAACGAACTAATTATGTTAATCTCTCAGATTAAAGATAAAAAAATTAACATATGGAAAGTTCCTGTAAAAATTGTGAAATTATTTTCGAAACTTGGAGATATATTTAATTTTCCACTCAATTCTGAAAGACTAAATAAATTAACAGAAACATATCTAGTTTCAAATAATAAAATTAAAAATGCTATTAACAAACCTCTACCTTTATCAGCTAAAGAAGGTTTAGAGAAAACATTAAATTCATTTAATTCAAATGTTTATTAGATTATTGTCTCTCTTTTTTTTAATTTTTTTAACACCTATTTTTATTTTGGTAGCCCTATTTATATTTTTTGAAGATGGCTATCCGGTTTTTTTTGCCCAAAAGCGAGTTGGTATTAATTATTCATTTTTTAATATATACAAATTTCGTAGTATGAAAAAGAATACTCCAAATGTAGCAACCCACCTTTTAACAAATCCAGAACAATATTTACTCAAAATTGGAAAGTTTATTCGAAAAACTAGTTTAGATGAATTACCTAACTTAATTAACATTATTAAAGGTGAAATGGTTTTTGTAGGTCCAAGACCCGCTTTATATAATCAAGATGATTTAATGATTTTAAGAGTAGCTGCTGGAGTTGATAAATTAAAGCCGGGTATAACAGGTTGGGCTCAAATCAATGGAAGAGATGAAATTTCAATAGAAGAAAAAATTGCACTTGAAAAAGAGTATTTGGGAAGAAAGTCTTTCCTTTTTGATATTTATATAATTTTTAAAACCTTTACTAATGTTCTTTTTAGTAAAGGAGTTACACATTAAATAGTATTTTTGCTTTATGAAAATAGTAACTATTACCGAAGCTCAAATCTCAGGTGTAAAACTGATTAATTTTGAGCGTTTTACTGATAAGCGTGGTTTTTTTACAGAAACATTCAGAGTGTCTGATTTTATCAATAATGAACTAAAGTGTTTTCCTAATGGTATTATGCAAGCCAACGAGAGTTATTCTCGTCGCAATGTATTAAGAGGTTTGCATTTTCAGTGGAACCCTAACATGGGCAAATTAGTGAGAACCATTACTGGTCATATGGTAGATTTAGTTTTAGATTTAAGACAGGGTTCACCCACCCAAGGAAAAATAATGGCTTTCAATATGCCAGCCAATTCAACAGATGGAACAACTAGCTGGATCTGGGTACCTGAAGGATGTGCACATGGCAATTTTTTTTTAGAAGATTCTTATATAGAATATTTCTGTTCTGGTTCTTATAATGGAGAATGTGAAGCAGGGGTATCACCCTTTGCTGAAGATATTGATTGGAGTATTTGTGATCCTAAGTTAAAAAACCTATTTGCCGATTTAAAAGATAGTTTTATTGCTACTTCAAAAGACATCAATGGTCTATCTGTAAAGCAATCGTTAGATAGAGAAGATGCTAAAAACTTTACTATCTAATGATTAGTTCTATTTTAATAACAGGTGCTGCAGGTAAATTAGGATCAGCAGTTCTATCCATAATGCCAAATGCTATTGGAGCTACAAGAGCCGATTTTGATTTAACCAATGCTGCACAAATAGATGCTTTTTTAGACAAGCATCCCGGTATTACAACCATATTACATTGTGCTGCGATGATATCTCCTCCCAAGATTAATGAAGATATTGCTCAAGCCATTCAGTCAAATATCATTGGAACATCTTTATTAGCTGCTGCTTGTTATAAAAGAAATATTCGTTTGGTATATATCTCAACAGACTATGTATCTGCTGGAGAAAAAGGTATGTACAAAGAACAAGATGAGTTATTGCCTCAAAATAAATATGCTTGGTCCAAACTAGGAGGGGAGTGTGCTGTTCAAATGATAGATAACTATGTGATTATTAGATTGTCTTTTGGGCCCGATATTTTCCCTTATAAAGCTGCTTTTATAGATCAGTATACTTCTAGAGAATCTGCCTCTGTAATAGCTAAAAAGATTAAAAATATCGTAGTTTCGGATTTCAAAGGGGTAATTCATATAGGTGGATCTAGAAAATCTGTATATGATTACGCTTTGAGCCTTGGTGCAGAAAATATCGATAAAATTAGTATTAAAGATATGTCTGTTAATATGCCAACAGATACTTCATTAGATTGTAGTTTATATGAACAACAATTTAATAAAGATTAATAATAAAAGAGAAAACCATAGATGATGAAGAAAATATTATTAGCAGGCGGTGCAGGATATATTGGAACAGAGCTTTGTAAAAGGTTATTAAGATTGGATTACAAAGTAACTGTAATCGATGATTTATGGTTTGGCAATAATTTAGATCCAAGGGTAGAGCTTATCAAGAAAGATTTATTCGAAGTAACTCATAATGAATTAAAAGGCTATGATACAGTAATTTTCTTAGGAGGTGTATCTAATGATCCTATGGCTGAATTCTCTCCTTCTGAAAACTTTGTACAAAATGCTGCTTGCCCTGCATATTTATCTTACGAAAGTAAAAGAGCAGGAGTGAGAAGATTTGTATATGCTTCTTCTTGTTCTGTTTATGGCTATACGGTAGATGAATTGTATGATGAGAAATCTCCAACCACTTGTGCATATCCATATGGTATCTCCAAATTACAAGGAGAAAATGGCGTGATGCACTTAGCAGATGACAATTTTTCTGTAATTTCTTTAAGACAAGGTACAGTATGTGGGTATAGCGATAGAATGCGTTTTGATTTGGTAGTGAATACCATGTTCAAAAACTCTATGATATTAGGAGAGATTACTGTAAATAATCCTTCTATTTGGAGACCTATTTATCATATACAAGATGCTTGTACTGCATTTATTAGATCAATACAAGCACCAGATAATATTTCAGGCGTATTCAATGTGGCTTCTGATAATTATACTTTAGGTCAAATTGGAGATATTGTAGGTGCTGAAATGTCTAAGAACTTAGGCAAAGAAGTAAAAGTGCATATTAATGATGTACAAGATTTTAGAAATTATAAAGTTTCTATTCAACACGCTAGATTAGCCTTGGGCTTTACCCCACAATACGGCATTAAAGATATCATCAACCATTTATTTGAAAACAAAGACAAATATGGTAATTATGATGATGATAAATATTACAATATTAAAATATTCAAGAGTCTAGGAAAATAAAATATTCTAATAAAAAAAAGAGTCCCAATTTTGGGACTCTTTTTTTTATGCTTTATGATGAGCCAAGACCCATCCGTTTTTATCGCTTGAATTGATAATGGTGAAGTCTCCTCTGTTTTTAATAATATCTAATCCTCTAAAATGTTTTAGATGATGGGTGTCATCCAACAATAAGTAGTAGTTCTTATCTTTCATTAACTCATCTGTAATTTGAAATTCCATATGACCTACTCCACCAGCAGAATCTAACACAATCAATAAATTTTGATTACTTAATTCTTTAATTAAATCAGGAAGTAGATTGTATTTCGGTTCTGTATTAGCATCTCTACTTGGTCTCAATAGTTTTTTCAAAAACTGCTTAATGATATTATTACTATCCTCATTTAGCCTTCCCTCTAATTCATTTACATAAAAATTGATAGGGTCTTTAATATTATCTATGAATACATCGGGATAATTTTCGTGATGTAAAATAGCTTCGTCTTTTTTTACATATTCAATAGCGGCATTAAGATCTAATGAACAGCCATACAAACAGTTCACAAAATTAAAATGACTCAGATTTTTTTTAGCTGTTGAAAAGTTAGAATAGTCTATTTCTATTGTATAAAGACTCTTTAAAGAAGTAGAATTTCTAAACGCATTTCCCAGCATAGTGGTTGAGCCAAGCCCTCTGTGGGTTCCAGTTTCTATAATGTAATCTATATTATTTTGCTCTGCTAAATTGGTCAAGCTTTTAATTAAATCTTGATCCTTATTCATGGATACTGATGTAAACTTATAATCTCC
>JACCDV010116134.1_pt1 | contig 20418 bp, 23 predicted proteins | sample 7446131 | NCBI WGS metagenome assembly JACCDV01 (sample SAMN15323448, study PRJNA562643) | freshwater metagenome | isolation source: river surface water | place: USA:Blue River Watershed | collected 2017-08-17 | reverse complement strand
CCCCTGCCGATTTGATCATTCCAATAGATGTGCATGTAGCTAGAGTATCCAGAAGCTTTGGGCTGATTTCCCGTCCACAAATAGATTGGTTGACTGCCTTGGAGTTAACTGAATATTGCCGAACTTTAGATGCAAGAGATCCTGTCAAATATGACTTTGCATTATTTAGTTTAGGCGTAACAGAAAAAATCAGGTAAAAATAGCCGCATGGAAAAAACATTTTCCGAATTAGAACAACTAGGCCCAAGTGATTTAATTGCATTTATCAATGATTGCATACAACATGATTTTAATAAGTTGGTGCAATTACTCTACCGTATAGATGTATCTGAGGAAAAGTTGAAATATATACTACAATTAAACCCGAATGAAGATGCAGCAAAATTAATTGCAGCAGTCATTATAGAAAGATTGGCAGCAACAAAAGCAGCAAGAGCAAGTTTTAGCACATCGGGAAAAATAGATCAAGCCGCTTCAAATAAAAACGGAACGAATGATGATGACCTTGAGCGATTCTGATTTTTACAAATCTCCTAGCTGAGGACGCAGCACAATATCTTCTACCACCGCTTGAGGACTTAGTTGTGTGGCTGCATAAATCATCTTAGCAATATCATCCGCTTCCATGATACGATCTTCTGGCACACCAGAACCCTTCCAGCTATTGGTATAAGTGGCTCCCGGGCAAACAGCTGTGACTTTAATGCCCTTGTCTTTTAATTCTAATCTTAGGTTTGTAGAAAAGCCTAGTAATGCATATTTAGAAATACTATAAGATCCCCCATGCGGGTAGGCTTGTAAAGAAGCGATAGAACAAATATTAAAAATATGACCTTGTTTTGCTTTTACCATAGCAGGTAAAAGATCACGTGTCAAATGATACGCCGAAAATAAATTCGCATTCAATTGCGCTTCTAATTGACCAGCTGGTTCATCTTGTAATTGACCAGGTAAAAAATAACCCGCATTGTTCACCAATACATCGGGCGTGGTTCTTGCTAAAACCCATTCAGAAAAACAGTGTACTTGTGCTTGAATAGACAAATCTGCATGCACAAATTCCACCTTTACATTAGGATATGTTTTTTGTAAAGTTGCTGCTGCACTTGAGAGATCTGCTGGAGTTTTACTTGTTAGATACAAATTGTGTCCAGCTGCTGCAAAAGCATTTGCAATGGCAAAACCAATCCCTTTTGAAGCACCAGTAATAATGATATTCATAAATTCATACTTTACTAGATAAAGATAACATGCAAAATGGTAATTTAGCATTTCAATTACCAATTCATCCCATACAAATGGCCTATAAAGACCTATTTTTTGACTTAGATCATACCCTTTGGGATTTCGAGACCAATTCTAAAGAAACCATTCAAGAACTATACATAACGCACCGTTTAGCGGACTTAGGCATTGTTGATTTTGATGGATTTTACAGCACTTATTCCGCTCACAACCATCGTTTATGGGACCGATACACCAAGGGCTTTATCAAGCAGGAAGAGCTAAGATGGAAAAGGGTGTATTTAAGTTTATTAGATTTTAAAGTGGCCAATGAACCATTGGCAAAGGCAATGTCCCAGGCTTATTTAGAGATACTGCCAAATAAAACACATTTATTCCCTTATACCATCGAAATTTTGGAATACTTAAAACAGAAGGAGTATAAAATGCACTTAATCACAAATGGTTTTGAATCGGTGCAATTTAAAAAAATAAAAAACTCCGGGTTAGCGGATTATTTTATAGAAGTGATTACATCTGAAGCAAGTAATAGCTTAAAACCTCAAAAGGAAATTTTTGAATACGCTTTAAAAAACGTCAAAGCTAGTGTGAACGAAAGTATTATGATTGGAGACAATGAGTCTGCAGATATTCAAGGAGGGATCAATATAGGAATGGATACCATTTTCGTGAACCATGTTCAAGTTGTGCCAACCGTCCCTGCAACTTATACGATCACACATTTAAAAGAATTGGAAAATATCTTATAAGCTACTAACTATTGGATTACCATTTTGCTAACACAGAGACGCCGCCTTGTACGGTATCTCCAATTTTGCAATTGATTTGAGTGCCAATTGGTAATAACAAATCTACCCTGCTACCAAATTTAATGAAACCATATTCATCACACTGATTGAATGCAGTATCTACAGCAGCATAATTACATATTCTTCTAGCAAGTGCTCCAGCAATCTGCTTTAATAAAATAGTCCCTTTTTCATTTTCAACCACCACAGACCATCTTTCATTATCCGTAGAAGACTTTGGATGCCATGCTACTAAAAATTTACCCGGATGGTATTGGTTGTAAATAATTTTACCAGCAACAGGCAAGCGATTCACGTGCACATTCGCTGGACTCATAAAAACACTGATCTGAATTCTTGGCTCTTTGTAAAACTCATCTGGCATTACTTCCTCTATCACCACCACTTTACCATCTGCAGGCGATACAATCGCAGATGCATCCATGGTTAATGCACGATTAGGCATTCTAAAGAAAGAAACGATGAATAAAAAGAAAGCTATTGTAAGCGTAAAAAATGACCAACCCAAGATGGTACTTATTGGAAATAAATAAGAGAAATTAATTAAATTCAAGATACCAACAACAAATGCAACCAATGCAATCGTAGCTGTTCCTTCTCTGTGTATGGTCATAAATAGCAATTTGGGCAAAGGTAATTCATCTAAAAGATAAATTGAAGCAATATCCAAACAAATGGCCCTGCAAACAAGATAGAATCAAAACGATCTAAGAAGCCGCCATGGCCAGGCATCATACTACCACTATCTTTTACGCCTGCCAAGCGTTTTAATTTACTTTCAAAAAGATCCCCCAAATTACCCATGACAGAAGCGACGATAGTGATCATATACAAGTACTTAGTTGAGATAGGAATAAATTGACCTGCAACAGTAGATAAAATCACCACCGATAAGACAACTCCAGCAATAGTACCTTCCCATGTTTTCTTAGGTGAGATAGGAGAAATAGGTGTGCGGCCAATAAAAGAACCAACAATGTACGCCATGGTATCATTCACCCAAACGGTCACAATCACTAAAATAGGCACCATCAATTCTATATTCGGGAAAAACATAGACATGGCTGAATTCAAAAACATCCCTCTCATAGCGTAAAACAGGGATAGACTAATTGAAATATAGATGAAGCCGAAAAAACTTATTGAAATATTTCTGATGTCCGCTTTTCTTGTGAATACATCTGCCACCAACATCAATACCAATGCAACTGGCATCGCTTTCAAGCCAATCCATCTTAAACCAATTCCTTGGTAAGCCGGTGGTAATTTCTGAAGTATTGCTGCTGGTAAAATAATATCGGTTGGTGCTAAACTAGTCATCATGAATAACCCCACCACCAATACACCCCATTGATGCATTTTTGAAATTTGATGATAAGAAGGAAAAATAATGCGCATCAATTTTTGATACTCATACAAGCAACCAATTTGTATTAATAAAAACAATGCAAAATAAGACCAGCTATTAAAGAGTAAGCCAGCAAGCATAATCAACACAAAGACAATTGCAGAGAAAGCCCTTACTTTAAAAACAGAAAAATTAAACGCCATCTGTGGTCTTTTTAAGTTGTTTAAATAAAATCACCAATGCTGCTAATCCAATGATAACCCAATAATAACTCAGGTTGGAGTCCATTACTTGGTCTATTTTCTTTGGATTATTTCTTACTAGGTACAAAGCAGTTACGCCAATCGCATTGTTGACAAAATGCATTAGTATCGGCAACCAGATTGTTTTAGTATTATAATAAATCAAACCAAGTACAATACCCAAAGACATTCTTGATAAAAATCCAAAATATGAAAAATGAAATGCGCTAAATAAAATTGCAGTAATGACAATCGCTAGGTATGGCTTTCCCGACCAATCTGTAATTATTTTTTGTAGTGTCCCTCTAAAATACAATTCCTCCACAATCGCTGGCACCACTGCAACGGCCATAATTGCAAGCATTAAATCTGCAATCGAACGCATTTGCGTCATGGCCATCAAGGCTTTTTTATACTGGGCTTCTAAATTTGTTGCCCATGTTCTAATGCTGTTAGAAAAAGTGATTTTATCTGTAAGGTCACCTAATGCGCCACTCAAAATCAATCCCGTGAAAGCTAGTAAAATAACTATACCAACTTGTTTTTCATTGGTGATTGGCTTGAATCCTAAATTAGAAGCGAAACTTCCTTTTGTAAAATAAGCCACCACTAAAGCTGGCACACCAAAGCCAATAATTGATGCAAATGCATTGGCAATTTGTGTCAAACTGGTATTTTCAGGACGCAATAAAACAGACTGAATATCACTAAATGGCGTATTCAATGCAGCTGCCACAATCGAAAATGTGACTAAGCCGCCTAGTATCATACTCAATCCAGTCATGGATATAAATAGAACCATCCTAAATCCAGGACTCATATTAAAAATAGAATTTTCATTAGTATACATGTCAATACAATTAATTGGTACCTTTGCCCCCGTATCGGTTAGATGCAAGATAATGAATTCATATGGTATCTATAGGGAACATACAATTACCAGATTTTCCGCTTTTATTAGCGCCCATGGAGGACGTGAGTGATCCCCCGTTTAGGGCAGTGTGCAAAGACAATGGAGCAGACCTGATGTATACCGAATTTATTAGCAGTGAAGGCTTGATTAGAGATGCAATTAAGAGTAGGCAGAAATTAGATATTTATGATTACGAGCGCCCAATAGGTATTCAAATATTTGGGGGAGATGAAGAAGCGATGGCCTTGTGCACCAAAATAGTAGACACAGTAAACCCAGATTTAATTGATATTAATTTTGGTTGCCCCGTAAAAAAAGTGGCCATGAAGGGCGCTGGCGCAGGCGTTTTGAGAGACCTAGACTTGATGGTGCGCTTAACCGAAGCGGTGGTAAAAAGCACCAACCTACCTGTAACTGTAAAAACAAGATTGGGTTGGGATGATAGTAGTTTGAATGTGCATGAAGCTGCATTAAGATTACAAGATGTTGGAATAAAAGCATTAGCCATCCATGGTCGTACCAGAGTGCAGATGTATAAAGGGGAAGCAGATTGGACCATCATTGGTAAGATTAAAAACGATCCAAGAATTCATATTCCTATTTTTGGCAACGGGGATATCAATTCTCCAGAAAAAGCTTTAGAGTATAAAAATAAATATGGTGTAGATGGGATCATGATTGGCAGAGCTGCCATTGGATACCCTTGGATTTTTAGAGAAATCAAACATTTTTTAGCAACAGGTGAAAAAATGAAATCTCCTACCATTGAGGAACGCGTAGAAGTAGCAAGAAAGCACTTAATAAAATCTTTAGAGTGGAAGGGGCCAATTGGTGGCATCAATGAAATGCGCAGACATTATGCCAACTACTTAAGAGGTTTGCCAAATATAAAGGAATATAGAAACCAATTGGTGCGCATTACAGAGCGCGAAGGCATCGAAGCGATCTTAGATGAGATCAAAGAAAAATTCAAAGGCATGGAAATAGACTCTGGTAAAATTGTATTAGAGAACTACCATGAGCACTGCCCTATCAATTAATAGCTTCAATAATTTTTGCATCTAAAGGATCTACACTCATTGGGAAATAATGTGTCAATACCCCTTGCTCATTGATTAAGTATTTACAAAAATTCCAAGCAGGTGCTTGATTACACCAACCATTTAAATTTGCAGTTGTTAACCAAGTATACACTGGATTTTGATTATTTGATTTGATGACAACCGATTTGGACATCAAAGGAAAACTCACTCCGTAATTTTTTTGACAGAAAGCTGCAATAGCTTGATCATCTTTTGTCTCTTGATTTTTAAAATCATTGGCAGGAAAACCAACCACCACCAAAGAACCCGAAAACTGTTTAGCTAATTTTTCTAAATTTTCATACTGACCAGTATAACCACAATCACTCGCTGTATTCACTATCAAAACTTTTTTTCCTTTGAATTGCTCAAAACTAAATGCATTGCCGGCAATATCTTTTGTTGTTAAGCTATAGAATTCAACCGTCCCTTTCTTCAAATCTGCATTGACCTGCACTTGCTTAGACCCAGCTTTTCCAGTGGACCACATAATTGCAGGATAGATCGTTTTTAAAATAGATTGACGATAAGTCATATCTTTTTTCTTCATCAATAATGCAGCGCTAACCAATACCCCCACTGCAATAGCTATTTTAATGATCATATTCTTATATTTTTTTAGTTGCATCTTTTTGTTAGTGAAAATTATCCAATTAATCTTTTTATCAACCAGCCCTTGCCTTTATAAGGAGGATATTTAAAACTAGGATCTATCCAAGTAGGTGTTTTTAAAACAGATTTTGTATGTGTAAAAGTATCAAAACTTAACTTGCCATGATAGCCACCTGTTCCGCTAAAACCTCTGCCACCAAAGGGTAATTCATGATTGGTAATATGCATTGTTGCATTGTTTACACAAGCACCACCAGAAGGCACATTTGTTAACCAGTAGGCTTCATCATTTTTATTTTCAGTGAATACATAGAAAGCCAATGGGTTAGGATTTTTTTGAATAATCGCTAAAGCTTCTTCCTTAGTAGCATAAGTAAGGACAGGAAGGATAGGCCCAAAAATTTCTTCTTGCATAATTTTTGCATCTGGTTGAACGTCTACCATGATTGTGGGCTCAATAAATAATTTTTCTCTATTAGATTTTCCACCATACACAATTTCACCGTCCCCTAAATATGAAGTCAGACGCAACCATTGTTTGACATTAATTATTTTACCATAATGTTCTGAATTTTCTGCATCTGCACCATAAAATGCTTGAAGCGCAATGATTAATTCTTTAATGAGTGCGTCTTTTAATGCATGTGGTACTAAAATATAGTCAGGCGCAATACACATTTGACCACAATTAGAAAATTTAGGATTCGCTAAACGACGCGCTGCTACTCTTAAGTTAGCATCATCGCAAATCACTGCAGGACTTTTACCGCCTAACTCCAAAGTCACTGGTACTAATTGTTCGGCGGCAAGCTTATAAATTATTTTTCCAACCATAGTACTGCCCGTATAAAAAATATGGTCGAACCTGTTCTCGGTAAGCAATGGTGGAAGTACCGTAGCGCCTTCCCCTTCTAAATACAACATATAATTATTGGGAAATAGATCAGCAATCATCTTGCCCATCACCGCTGCTGTAGCAGGTGCAAACTCACTTGGTTTTAAGACTGCGCAATTGCCGCCTGCAATCGCACCAATCAATGGTGTAAATAATAATTGAAAAGGATAATTCCAAGGAGCAATAATACAAACCACGCCCAATGGCTCTTGAATCGTAAAACTAGAAGAAGGTAAATTAACCAAATTAGTGGGAACCGATTTTGGCTGCATCCATCCTTTTAAATGTTCGATGGTATAATTTAATTCACTTAAGAAAAATCCAATTTCTGTAGCCCAAGCATCTTCATCTGTTTTTTTCAAATCGGCATGCAATGCTTTGTATAATGCTTGCTCATTATCAAGTACAATCTGCTTTAGTCTTTTAAGCTGCAAAAGTCTAAATTCAAAAGGCTGGGTTGCCCCTGACTGAAAATACTGTCTTAATGCTTCTATCTGTGTATTCATAGCGTATAAAATGTATAGCAATTTAAACTTTAATCCCCATACCCATGCCAATTTATACGTTCATAAAAATAATTTCAGCATATGGGCAATTTTTAATAATTTAACCTACTTAAAAAACCAAAGGAGTACCCCTCCTATTTAAACGATTGCTATGAAAAAAAACGTAAAATCTAGAAGAGACTTCGTCAAAAATGCCGCATTGGCTTTGGGCGGATTTTACATTGTCCCAAGGCATGTATTGGGTGGTCCAGGATTTACTGCTCCAAGTGATAAATTACAAGTTGCAGGTATTGGTGCTGGAGGTAAAGGAGAAAGTGACTTATGGGCATTCTATCAAAGTGGAAAAGCAGATATCGCATTCTTATGTGATGTAGATGATCGTCAAGCTGTAAAGAGTCGTCAAAGATTTCCGAAAGCCAAATACTATAAGGATTACAGAGAGATGTTAGAAAAAGAACACAAGAATATTAATGCTGTTTCTGTTTCCACACCAGACCATATGCATGGCGTACAAGCGATGGCAGCAATGCAATTAAACAAACACGTATATGTACAAAAGCCAATGGCACATGATATCTACGAAGCTAGAATCATGACAGAAGCTGCACATAAATACAATGTAGTCACGCAAATGGGTAACCAAGGTGCTTCAGGAGACGGAGTGCGCATGTTGCAAGATTGGTACAATGCAGGATTAATTGGGGATGTACACACTATTTATTGTTATACAGACCGTCCAGTATGGCCACAAGGTGTGATACGCCCAACCACTGTCTCTGCAATACCAGCAGGTTTAGATTATGATTTATGGCTGGGCACTGCACCTCAAAAAGATTATTTTGATGGCGTATTACCATTTAATTGGAGAGGATGGTGGGATTACGGAACCGGTGCATTAGGCGATATGGCTTGTCATATTATGGCACCAGGTTTTGCGGTATTAGGATTAGGATATCCAGTATCTGCAGAATGCAGTGTGGCAACAAGGTACACTGCACCATGGCAAAGAGTATATTCTCCAGATAGTCCGCCAGCAGCATCTCACATCATTTTAACTTTCAAAGGACAAAATGGAAAACCAGATGTAAAATTACATTGGATGGATGGAGGTATACAACCAGAAAGACCAGCAGAATTAGGGCCAAACGAAGTCATGGGAGATGGCGGAAACGGTATCATCTTTGAAGGAACAAAAGGCAAGATGATGGCAGGCACTTACGGTGTAAACCCTCAATTATTGCCAACTAATTTAACAGCAACTACAAAAGTGCCTCAAACCATTGAAAGAGTTAAAAATGGTGACAATGGACATTATGCTGCATGGGTTGAAGCATGTATCGCAGGGCCAGGAAGCAAAGAAGCAAAAATGTTAAGTTCTAATTTTGATATCGCAGGACCATTAACCGAATCTGTATTGATGGGTAATTTAGCCATCCGTTCTTATGATGTTAAAGCGAATGATTCAAGAGGATTGACTAGTTATCCTGGAAGAAATATTCAATTATTATGGGATGGACCAAATATGAAGATCACCAATTTCGATTTAGCAAATCAGTTTGTAAAACGAACTTATCGTGCAGGTTGGAGCTTAGGTGCATAATTAAAAAAATATGGAATCTTTAAAAGATCAATTCTTACTAAGACCCGATATTCATTTTTTGAATTTCGGGTCTTTTGGTGCTACACCAAAACCAATATTCGAAAAATACCAGGCATGGCAAAGGGTCCTAGAAGCAGAGCCTGTGCAGTTCATTGCATTTGATGGGTATCAATACCTATCAGATTCTAGAGCAGCTTTGGCAAAGTTTTTAAACTGTGCAGACAAAGATGATTTGGTATATGTCACTAATCCAAGTTTTGCAGTGAATATGATTGCAAAAAGTTTCCCATTAAATACGGGGGATGAAATTTTAGCGACAGATATTGAATATGGCGCATGTGATAGAACTTGGGATTACTATTGCAAGAAAAAAGGCGCAACTTATAGAAGACAAAAAATCAATCTTCCAATTGTCAACAAAGAACAATTCATCGAGGATTTTTTCAAAGGATACAATGAAAAGACAAAAGCGATTTTTATTTCACATATCACAAGTGCGACAGGTTTAATTTTGCCAGCTGCTGAAATTTGTGCGATTGCGAAAGAAAAAGGACTTATTACTATTGTTGATGGGGCACACGCACCTGCACATATCCCATTGGACTTAAGTAAAATACAAGCAGATTTTTATACAGGGGCTTGTCATAAGTGGATGATGGCACCAAAGGGCTGTTCCTTTTTATATGCAGCTAAATCAGTACAACCCATTTGCGATCCAATGATTGTAAGCTGGGGCTACCAAGCAGCAAAACCATCCCATTCCAATTTCTTAGACTACCACCAAATGATTGGAACCAGGGACTTTTCGGCCTTCTTAACTGTAGACACTTGTATTGAATTCATGGAGCAACATAACTGGAAAGCTGTTGGAAAAAAATGCCATGAAATGGTATTAGAACATGCTCCAAGATTTTTTAACTTGTTCAATAGCAAGCCAATTTGCCCACTTAATAGTGAGTGGATTGGACAAATGATTAGCATTCCAATTCAAACTTCAGATCCAGAAAAATTACAAAGGACATTATTCTTAGACTATAAAATAGAAGTACCTATTATGCGCCAGGGCGATGATGTGTATTTAAGGTATTCAATCAATGCTTTTAATTCAGTGGAGAATTTAGATGCATTATACAATGCATTAAAAGAGATCCAAAAGCAAGGAATACTTTTAAAGTAAAAGGTATCGTACATCTTATTTTATAGCAATAAAAAAAGGGACACAAATTGTGTCCCTTTTTTTATTTAATCCTTGGTATGAATTACCATTTTAATGTTTTCACATAAGCAGCATCATCTCTTGCCGCATCTAATTCATTGGTACCTGTATACGCTTCTTGTTCTACAATCATATGCTCCACACCACGTTTTGCAACTTTTGGCAATAGCGTTTTATAATCAATTATACCTTTTCCAATCACGCATGACTCATGACCAGTAGCGGTCTTAATCATATCCTTCACATGCACTAATTTAAATCGATTAGGAAATTGATCCATGTATGCAACAGGATCTACCCCTGCAGCTGCTGTCCAATACATATCCATTTCAAAATCCACGATAGCTGAATCTGTATTTTTCATCATTAAGTCCTGAGGAACAATTCCATCCATAGCTTTAAATGAATAATCATGATTATGATAAGCAAAACGAAGCCCATGTTTTTTTGCAATTTCGCCACATGCATTAAACTCGTCGGCAAATTTCTTAAAATTATCAAGGGTTTTTTGTGGCCCTTTGAATGCGCAAATAATATACTTTAAACCAATTTCACCAGCCGCAGCAGCCTTTTGTTCAAATGTTTTAAAGTTGCCAGTATCGTTACAATGCGTCGAAACGATATTCATTCCTAAATCATCCATCACTTTTTTGAACTCAGTATTTTTCATACCCCAAAACATGCCTTTAGCTCCTTCAAAACTTTCAATTTTTGTATAACCATTTGCAGCAATTTGTTTTAAAACTGAAAGTGGATCTTTTGTCAATGCTTGTTTCACTGACCATAATTGAATACCAAATGGCTTAGACTTTGCCGCCATCGCCATTAACTCATTCTTAAAAGGCATAGACAACGCAACACCTGTTAAAGCGGCACCACGTAAAAAACTTCTTCTTGAATTTGACATAAATTAAAATTAAAAACCGAATGAATAATTATAAAAAGTGAGCCTCCTGCCGGAGGCTCACTAGTATATTTTTTTTAAGAAGTAGCCCAAGCTTTCTCTCCTTTAGTATAAGGCACACAGCCTTCAAACTTTCCAGGAACAGCTACATACCTCAACACTTCTGTTGCACCAATTTTTGAAGTAAACAAGCCAGATAACGTCAATTGCTTCATCATTGTAAAGTAATGGGTAGGATCTTCTTGTTTTTTATTTTTTTGGTACTCCTTCGCTTCTTTATCTAGCTCCGTTAAAAACGCAGTACGCTCTTCTGGGGTAGATTCCATGAACGCTTTATTGTGGTGCTTTTTAGAAGCAGCATTCAATTCCTCCATTCCCTTCATGAAAATTTCTTGGTCTTTTGCTTCATAGCAATCACTCACCATGGTTTGCATGAAAGCGCCTACATTAGCCGCTTTTGCGCCTGGCGTATCCGTTGCAGGCAAGATGGTCTCTCCTACTTCATTTAAAAAGTCGATATCTGCTTGGGAGAAAGTCACCCCCTTGGTGTTGGTTTTACAACCAGTCAAAAAAGCTTCTGCACCTAACACTGTTCCACCCATGATGATGGCAACTCTTGATAAGGCTTCTCTTCTGTTTATCATAAAATATTTTTTAAAAATTAAATTATAAGTTTCCTTTTTTCAATTCTGATACAGCAAAGTCTGCTGCTCTTGCAGTGAATGCCATATAAGTCAATGAAGGATTCACACAATTTGCACTTGTCATGAAGGAACCATCTGTCACAAATACATTCGGCGCATCCCATACTTGGTTGTTGCCATTCAATACAGAAGTTTTAGGATCTCTACCCATACGAGCTGTGCCCATTTCATGAATACCTCTACCTGGTGTACCATCTCCTTCAAAACCTTGTACATTCTTAGCACCAGCGCGCTCTAACATTTCTTTTGCGTCTTCTAAAATGTCTTTACGCATTTTGATTTCGTTTTCTTTTAGTTCGCAATCAATGTTCAAGACATTCAATCCCCACTTATCTTTTTTCGTTTTGTCTAGAGTCACTTTGTTTGTTGCATCTGGTAACATTTCACCAAAGCCCATCATACCAATAGACCATCCACCTGGCTCAGTCAACGCATCTTTATATTTTCCACCAATGCTTACTTCTGCCACATCATGACCCCATCCAGCTCGGTTGGCTCCACCTTGGTAACCAAATCCTCTGATATAATCACGCTTTTCATCACCAAGGTTTCTAAATCTTGGGATATAGAATCCATTGGCACGACGACCAAAAGTGTATTTGTCTTCGTAGCCCTCTATAGTTCCACCTGCACGATTGCCTAAATGGTGGTCCATTAAATATTTACCTAAAGCACCGCTACTACTTCCTAGTCCACCTTCCCAAACATCTGTAGCAGAATTCATCAATAACCAAGTACTATTTAAAGTAGACGCATTCACAAAAATGATTTTTGCTTTGTACTCAATTGTTTTGTTGGTCTCAGCGTCTAACACTATTACACCTGTAGCACGCTTTTTATCTTTATCGTATTTAATTTCTGTCACAATCGAAAAAGGTCTTAGAGTCAAATTACCTGTTGCAACTGCAGCTGGTAAAGTAGAAGATTGAGTACTGAAATAACCACCAAACTGACAACCCAACCAACACTTATTTCTGAATTGACAACCAGGACGACCTTGATGTGGCACAGTAATATTAGCCGTACGTCCAATGATTAAATGACGGCTTCCTTTGTATATTTCTTTGATTCTTGCAGCCACATCTTTCTCCACACATGTCAAATCCATTGGAGGCAAAAACTGACCGTCAGGTAATATATCAATCCCGTCTCTGTTTCCAGAAATACCTGCAAATTTTTCTACATAATCATACCATGGCTCTATATCTTTATAACGTACAGGCCAGTCAACTGCGATACCGTCTTTAGCATTCGCTTCAAAATCCATATCCGCCCAACGATAAGATTGACGACCCCACATTAGTGAGCGACCACCAACATGGTATCCTCTAAACCAATCAAAACGTTTTGTTTCAGTATACGGATGATCCTTATCAGAACACCAGTAATCTAAATTTGTTTCGTTCAATGGATAATCGCGCTTTAACACAGGATAATCTTCGATCATCTGCTGTGTTCTGCCTCCTCTGTGTGGGAAATCCCAAGCTTCTTTATCGGCATTCACGTAATCTTTAATGTGTTCGATGTTTCTTCCACGCTCTAACATTAAGACTTTAAGTCCTTTTTCTGTAAGCTCTTTAGCAGCCCATCCACCACTGATTCCAGAACCTACTACGATTGCGTCATACTGTTGTTCGGCCATTGTAAAAAAATTTATGAGTTATTATGATTGGTTTATAAAAGCATTATTTAAATATCACAAACAGTAACTGCTTGCTTAAGTGAACTAATTTTATCAGGGTTCGTTGCAATGAATTCATGTGCTACATAACCCTTGTAACCAGTTGCTTTGATTGCACGCATGATGGCTGGATAATTTAATTCCTGACGATCATCTAATTCATGTCTACCTGGCACACCCGCAGTGTGATAATGCCCAAAATAAGCATGACTATCTTGAATGGAACGAATGATATCTCCCTCATCTATTTGCATGTGATAAATGTCAAATAAAATTTTAAAATTCGGAGAGCCCAATTGTTTGCAAAGTTCAATACCCCATGCAGATTTGTCCCCCATATAATCTTTGTGGTCTACTTTTGAATTGAATAATTCAATATGAATGGTCACTCCTTTTGCTTCGGCTAATGGCATGATTTGTTTTAGCCCTTCCACACAGTTTTTCAATCCTGTGGCGTCATCCATGCCATTTCTATTTCCCGAAAAACAAATTAAATTTTTATACCCAGCTGCTGCTACTAATGGAATTGCTTCCAAATAATCTTTGATCAACCAAGGATGATGTATTGGATTATTCCAGCCTTTAGTCAAACTTGTTTCACCTGCAGTATAACACATGGAACAATCGATACCATATTTTTTTACTGTATCCCACTCGCTTGGTTTTAATAAATCAATCGCGTTGAATCCAATGCGTTTTACTTCCTTACATAAATCATCTAAACTCAAATCACTGTAACACCATCTACAAACACTATGGTTGATATTGCCATTTAATTTGGCAGAATTCGTTAAATGGCCTGATGCATTTTCTACTTGTGCTTTCACTTGATCTGATAATACCAAACCAGCAGCGAAAGCGGCAGAACCGGATACAACTTGTTTCAGTAATTTTCGTCTATTCATTGGTGAAGACATAGTAAGCAAGCATTATATGCGTTTATAAATGTAATTTTATTTTTGCATTCTTTTCAAATATTTTACAAGAAAAAAAGGGGTTTTTTGAGAAATAATGAGGAAATTGCTCATACGAAAGGCTGAAAGTGTTATTTTGACACAATCAGGTTATTTTTAGCTAAAAAACTCCCTTCAAAATGAATAGAAAACTACGCATGGGCATGGTAGGTGGTGGTAAAGATGCATTCATTGGCGCCATCCACAGACTTGCTGCAAATATGGATGGCCTCATTGAAGTAACCTGTGGCGCATTAAGTATCAATCCAGAAATTGCGGTAGCATCTGGGGAAGCTTTATTTCTTCCTAAAGAAAGAACTTATTTAACCTATGAGGAAATGATTACGAAGGAAGCGCAGTTACCAGCGGATGAGCGCATTGATTTCGTGACCATTGTAACGCCTAATTTCGCACATTTTGCACCAGCCATGATGGCTTTAGAAAATGGATTTAATGTAGTGATCGAAAAGCCAATTACTTTTTCTTTAGAAGAAGCAAAATTATTGCAACAAAAACTCAAAGAAACAGGTTTAACACTCTGCTTAACGCATACCTATTCTGGTTATCCAATGGTCAAACAAGCCAAGGCCATGGTGCGCGAAGGCAAGCTGGGTAAGATTCGTAAGGTTTGGGTAGAATATCCTCAGGGTTGGTTAAGTAGATTATCAGAAAGAGAAGGCAATGCGCAAGCAGCTTGGAGAACAGACCCAAAAAAATCGGGTAAGAGTTCTGTGATGGGTGATATTGGAACGCATGCCGCGCATTTAGCTGAGTATATTACTGGTGCAAAAATCACAGATATCTGTGCCGAATTAAACACCTTGGTTGAAGGCCGTGTAATGGATGATGACGGTGCAGTACTTTTAAAATTTGACAATGGCGCGAAGGGTGTATTGATGGCTTCACAAGTTGCAGCAGGAGAAGAAAATGCATTAAAGATTAGAGTATACGGAGAACTAGGTGGGGTTGAATGGTTTCAACATGAACCAAATTCATTGATCGTAAAATGGTTGGATCAACCTACACAAATTCTAAGAGCTGGCGCTAACTATGGTGCACATTTATCCAGCTTCGCAACCCATAATTGTCGCACTCCGGGCGGACATCCAGAAGGCTATTTAGAAGCATTTGCAAATATTTATAGAAATTTTGCACTCACTTTATCAGCAAAAATAGATGGCACTACTCCAACCCCCGAAATGTTAGATTTCCCTGGCGTAGAAGATGGGATTAGAGGGATGGCATTTATAGATAATGTAGTTTTATCTGCTGGTTCTGATCAAAAATGGACGGCACATAAGATATAATAAGCAAGATTTAATAAGCAAGATTTAAAAGGCAATCAATTATAATATGACAACAGTAAAAGGACCTGGTATATTTTTAGCACAATTCTTAGGAGATCAACCTCCATTCAATACCTTAGAGGGTATCTGCAAATGGGCTGCAGGATTGGGTTTCAAGGGTGTGCAAATTCCAAGTTGGGACCCACGTTGTATCGATTTACAAAAAGCAGCCGAAAGCAAAACCTATGCCGATGAAATCAAAGGCATCGTGCAAGCTGCTGGATTAGAGATCACAGAATTATCAACGCATTTGCAAGGACAATTGGTGGCGGTGCATCCTGCTTATGATGCTCAATTTGATGGCTTTGCACCAGTTGAATATAGAAGCAATCCCAAAGCAAGAACTGAGTGGGCGGTACAGCAATTAAAGTATGCAGCAAAAGCTTCTCAAAATTTAGGATTGAATGCACACGCCACATTTAGCGGTGCTTTATTATGGCATACTGTTTATCCATGGCCACAAAGACCAGCAGGTTTAGTAGAAACTGGCTTTACAGAATTAGGCAAAAGATGGTTACCTATCTTAAATGAATTTGATGCAGCAGGTGTAGACTTATGCTATGAAATTCATCCAGGAGAAGATTTACATGATGGTGTTTCTTATGAATTATTTTTAGAAAAAGTTGGAAACCATCCTCGTGCATGTTTATTATTTGATCCATCGCATTTGGTATTACAATGCATGGACTATAAAGGTTATATCGACGCCTACCATGAACGTATTAAAATGTTTCATGTAAAGGATGCAGAGTTTAATCCAAGTGCAAAGCAAGGGGTATATGGTGGCTATCAAAACTGGATCGATCGTGCCGGAAGATTTAGATCCCTTGGTGATGGTCAAGTAGATTTTAAAAGTATCTTTAGCAAGTTAGCAGCATATGATTATAAAGGCTGGGCAGTGCTTGAATGGGAATGTTGTTTAAAGCACCCAGAAGTGGGCGCAGCAGAAGGTGCTGTATTTATTCAAAACCATATCATTCCTGTTACAGCAAAAGCATTTGACGATTTTGCAAACACTGGATCTGATGAAGCATTTAATAAAAAAATATTAGGAATTTAATCAAGCAATCAATAAAATAATTTATACAATCAAACAATACACAATGCGTAAAATTTTATACACTCTATCAGCGGCCCTTTTTTTAGTAGCGTGTGGTGGTGGAGCAACCAACAAAACATCTACAACTGAAACAACAACCAGTTCAGAAACTAAATTATCTGATAATCCGGATTATACAAAAGGATTGGCTTTGATTGCAGGAAGCGACTGTTTAACTTGTCATAAAGTAGCTGAAAAAAGCATAGGACCAGCTTACCAAGATGTAGCTGCTAAATACGAAAATACAGATGACAATATTGAAATGTTAGCCGGAAAAATTATCAAAGGCGGAAGTGGTAACTGGGGTGCTATCCCAATGACAGCACATGCAAACCTGAGTCAAGAGGATGCAGAAGCAATGGTGAAATACATTTTATTGCTTAAGAAATAATTAATTAAAAATCATTTTTATGAAAAAACAATTGCTTGCTTTAACCATATTAACTTTTGCAGTGCTTGGCTTTAATCAAGTACAAGCTCAAGAAAAGTGGATCTCTTTATTTGACGGAAAAACAACCAATGGCTGGCATACATACGGAAAAACAACAGCAGGAGAAGCATGGAAAGTAGTAGATGGCGCTTTGATGTTTGACCCAAATAATAAAGTCAATGGAAGAATTGTTGGTGGTGGTGACATTGTGACCAACGAAAGCTTTACCAATTTTCATTTACAATTAGAATGGAAGATTTCTAAGAATGGCAATAGCGGTATTATTTTCTTTGTACAAAATGACCCTTCAAAATATAAAAATACTTGGCATACTGGACCCGAAATGCAAGTACTTGACAATGATGGCCATCCAGATAGTAAAATCATTAGCCACAGAGCTGGTAATTTATATGACTTGATTGTAGGTGATGAGTCTGGTGTAAAACCAGCAGAGCAGTGGAATCAAGTAGACATTATCGTCAACAAAGGAACATTGGTAATGAAATTAAATGGCGTAACAACTGTCAATACGCATTTAGGAGATGATAGCTGGAAAGAATTAATTAGAAGAAGTAAATTCTCAAAAGGTGAATCACCAGATTTCGGAAAAGTATTTTCAGGGCATATCAGCTTACAAGACCATGGTGATCAAGTTTGGTACAGAAATATTCGTATCCAAAAATTATAAGCACAGTTACACTTACTAGTGGAAAATAAACATGAACTCTATATGCGTCAGGCCCTCTTACAAGCTAAGAGGGCTTTTGATGAGGATGAAGTACCAGTTGGTGCTGTCATTGTGATGAACGATCAGGTAATCGCTAAAGGATACAATCAAGTTCAACTTTTAAAAGACGTTACTGCGCATGCCGAAATCCTAGCCCTCTCTAGTGCTTGTGAAAACCTACAATCTAAATACTTACCAGAAGCAACACTCTATGTTACATTAGAACCTTGTTTGATGTGTGCAGGTGCCTTATACTGGAACAAGATTGGTCATATTGTATTTGGTGCGTATGACGAAAAAAACAGTTACCGTCGTGTCACTGAAAAAAACCCCTTCCATCCATCTACCACCCTCACTGGAGGCATCCTGCAAGAAGAATGCGCAGCCTTAATGCAAGCCTTCTTTAAAGCGAAACGTTAGCTATTTATTCATAATATTATCTAAGTATTATGAATACTATTTAAGGAAAGCATTGTAATTTTGACATTCAAACATTCACAATAAAAATAAAGCAATATGTCATTTACATTACCTGCATTACCCTATGCACACGAAGCACTAGAACCTCATTTTGATACATTGACCATGCAAATACACCATGGCAAACACCATCAAGCTTATGTGGACAATTTAAATAAAGCAGTTGCAGGCACACCTAACGAAGGCAAAACAATCGAAGAGTTAGTGGCGGTAGCTGGAAGCATCAGTCCTGCTGTAAGAAACAACGGTGGTGGTCATTGGAACCATACTTTCTTTTGGAATAGCTTAGCACCAAATGCAGGTGGCAACCCAACAGGTGCATTAGCTGCTGCAATTGATGCAAGCTTTGGAAGTTTTGATGCATTCAAAGAAAAATTTGCCAACGCTGGTATGACTCGTTTTGGAAGTGGATGGGCTTGGTTGATCGTAAAAGATGGTCAATTAGAAGTAAGTTCTACACCAAACCAAGACAACCCATTGATGGATGTAGCAGAAGTGAAAGGAACACCAATCCTAGGCGCGGATGTTTGGGAGCACGCCTACTATTTGAAATACCAAAACAGAAGAGCAGACTATTTAGCTGCGTTTTGGAATGTAGTGAATTGGTCTGTGATTGCAGATCGTTATAATGCTGCGAAATAATTAAATATAAAAAGAAGCATACTCAAAACCGTCTCCAAAAGGGACGGTTTTTTTATTTGACCCAAGGTTAATTTAAGGAACTGGGTCATACCCATGCCCTCCGCCTGGCCTGCATTTACTAAGTCTTTTAATACCCATTGCTATACCTTTAAATGGACCATATTTTTGGATGGCTTCTGCAGTATATTGAGAACAAGTGGGCGTGAATCGGCATTTGCTTCCACCTAAATAAGGGGATAAAGCGTATTGATAAAATCGGATCAATACGATAAACGGAAAGGCGAAGATTTGTTTAAGCTTGCCCATAAATACGTTTTGCCAATTGATCTAATATCAATTTCATTTTTGCGTTGATCTCTATTTGTGGTAATACATTTGCTTCCATGTATAAAATAAAAATATTCAATCGCATGCCTTGCAGTGGGAGCTGTGCTTTGAAGGCAGGAAGTTCTAAGCGATAGGCTTCTCTCAATAATCTTTTGACACGATTACGTTGAACTGCTTTTTTAAATTGTTTAGTAGGTGCACCTACCCCAGCCTGAATAACAAGTGGGGATGAACTTGCAAGATTTCCTTCGGTAATCTTTTCTAAAGTATAAATTAATCTAAGCGGCGCATTTGACATGGACTTACCTAAGGCAAACAAATTTTGCAATTGCTTCCTGCTTTTTAATTTATCCTTTTTTTGATATGTAAACATCTTTGCCAATGAAGTAGCTAATTGTCTGTTTTTTTTATTTGATGATGCATTAAAAAAGTCCACCCGAAAACGAGTGGACTTTAAAATTATAAGTTTCTACGAATAGAGATTAAATTATTTTAATCCTTTCTCGCTAGATACAGTTAGTTTCTTGCGTCCTTTCTTACGGCGACTTGCTAATACTTTACGACCATTAGCTGATTCCATACGCTTACGAAAACCATGAACTGATTTACGACGACGTTTATGAGGTTGGAATGTACGTTTCATAATATACTTTTTTT
>JACCDV010235350.1_pt1 | contig 20422 bp, 19 predicted proteins | sample 7446131 | NCBI WGS metagenome assembly JACCDV01 (sample SAMN15323448, study PRJNA562643) | freshwater metagenome | isolation source: river surface water | place: USA:Blue River Watershed | collected 2017-08-17 | reverse complement strand
CCAGCAACACCATCATGTGGCTGTCGGGGTAGTTGGCCGTGATGGCGTGCGCAATGTGCTGCATCATCACCGTCTTGCCGCTCTTGGGCTGGGCCACGATCAGTGCGCGCTGGCCTTTGCCGATGGGCGAGATGATGTCGATCACGCGGCTGGTGATGTTCTCTTCCGACTTGATGTCGCGCTCCAGACGCATCTGTTCTTTGGGGAACAGGGGCGTCAGGTTTTCAAACATCACCTTGTGCTTGTTCTGCTCGGGCGGGCCGCCGTTGACCAGGTCCAGCTTGGTGAGGGCAAAGTAGCGCTCGCCGTCCTTGGGGATGCGCACCTCGCCCTCGATCATGTCGCCCGTGTGCAGGTTGAAGCGCCGCACCTGGCTCGGGCTGATGTAGATGTCGTCGGTGCTGGCGGTGTAGCTGGAGTCGGGGCTGCGCAAAAAGCCGAACCCATCGGGCAGGATTTCCAGCACGCCGTCGGCAAAGACCTGTTCGCCGGCCTTGGCCCGTTTTTTGATGATGGCAAACATCAGCTCCTGCTTGCGCATGCGGCCGGTGTTTTCGATCTCCAGGGTTTCGGCCTGCTTGAGCAGTTCGGAGACGTGCAGGGCCTTGAGTTCGTTCAGGTGCATGGAATAAACAGATCGGTTGGGACCCTTGGGGCCGCAATACAAGTAGGAGAGGGGGAAGATCACCCGAACCGGTGCCGGTTCGTTGCCACGCGGGCCTGTTGTGCAGGCGGCCTGGCGGGTGGAAAGGACAGGCGGCTGTCCTTTGAAAGCATTATGACAGGTTTTGCGGCGCTGCCCAGCCGGGCCGCGCCGCGCAGGTGACTCAGGCGAGCTGCTGATCAATGAACTGGGTGAGTTGGCTCTTGCTCATGGCACCGACCTTGGTGGCGGCGAGCTGGCCGTTCTTGAACAACATCAGGGTGGGAATGCCACGAATGCCAAACTGGGCCGGGATGTTGCGGTTGTCGTCCACATTCATTTTGGCCACCGTGAGCTTGCCCTCGTAGGCCGAGGCCACTTCGTCCAGGATCGGGGCGATCATCTTGCAGGGGCCGCACCACTCCGCCCAAAAGTCCACCACCACGGGTTGGCTGGCCTGCAGCACGTCGGCCTCGAAAGTGGCATCGGAGATGTGTTTGATGAGATCGCTGGCCATCTTGGGCTCCTTGCAAAGGTGAAAAAACGTTCTTGGGCTTATTTTGACAGATTTGCCCCAGCCCTCTGGCCCTTGGGGATGGCAAAAAAATTTACAAATCCATACAAACCCTGTCCTCCGCCCTGCCTGGGGGCGCGTTACAGAGGCATTCCGACATCACGAGGTTCCCATGAACATCCCCCAATCACAAGCTTATGACAGCGCTTTGGCCGAGGCCGCCCAGGCTTTTATGAAGGTCATGGCCTTGCGGGGATATGCCGTGCGTGACTATCCGCAAAACTTTAGTGCGCAAGTGGCCCAGCACGCGCGCCAGCGCTTTGCGACCTCGCCCCTGGGTGCGCATCCGCAAGCCGACCGCATCGTGCGCCAGATGCTGCAGCCGCAGCTGCTGTCGGCCCCAAGCCCGGCGCCTGCGGCCAGCCCCGCTGCCCCTCGCAGCCGAAGCAAATCCCTGGGCTTTGGTCTGCTGCGCCGCGGCGTGGCCTGAATCCCAGCCGCCAGATCGACTGGCGTTTTGATTGTTTTTGCCCCAGCCCGGCCCATAGCCGGGCTTTTTTTTGCATGAAAACGGCTTGACCATGCACAGGTGTATGTGTAAATTGACCGTGGGACAGGTCCCATTTCACCCCCCCCCTAGGAGACACTATGTTTGCCCGCGTCACGTCCATGCAGATCCAACCCGGTCAGATCGAGGCCATGCGCGCTGCCATGCCAGCGGCCAGTCAACAACTCAAGCAGGTGCCCGGCTTGCTCGAGTGCAAAACATGCTGGAATGCCGATGGCACCGGCCATGTGTTTGCGATCTACCAAAGTCAGGCGCATGCCGAGGCCTCGGCCGACACCATCCGGAGCATCTGGGGCAGCCTGATGGGCAAGCTGTCGGCAGCGCCGACCACCACGATGGCCAACGAGGTCATCGATTTGCTGGCCTGAAACAATAAAATCTCCTAAATTGCGGGTGCTCCCAGGGGCGGCCGCATAATGCCAATTTTGGCGCGGTTGTCCCGCGCTGTTTGGCGTTCCCGGGTTCGCCTTGTGCGGGCCCGTTTGTCTTCTTGCACGTCGTTTGATCCATGGCCGATACCACCCCACCGCAAGTTGTCTTTTCTGACAGTGTTTCCGGCACCCTGAACCGCAGCAGCAGTTGGATCATTTACGGGCTCAATTTCAATGAGTCGGTGACCGGATTGGCGACCGACGATTTTGTGGTGCAGGGCGGCTCGGTGATTGCGGTCTTTGGTGAGGGTTCACAGTGGCAGGCCTATGTGGTGCCCACTGCCGAAAGTGCCAACACGCAGATGACCGTCACCCTCAAAGCAGGGGCGGTGACCGATGCGGCCGGTAACCCCAATGCCGTCGCCAGCAACAGTGCCCAGGCCATGAACATGCTGGCACCGGCGCCACCCAAGCTGGTGCAGGGCAGCGATGCCATCACCGTCGATCAGCCCCAGGTGACGCTGACCATGATCGGCAACAGCCTGCAGACCAATGTGGTGATGGTGCTGTTTCCAGACGAGGCGCCGCAGACCGTGGCGAACTTTCTGGCGTACACCGCCTTGGACGCATTCGATACCACCATCTTCCATCGCCTGATCCGCAATTTCGTGCTGCAGGGCGGCGGTTTGATTCCTGGGCTGGTGAGCAAGGCCCCACTGTACGGTCCGATTCTTCTGGAAACCAACAACACCCTGAGCAATGTGCGGGGCAGCGTGGCCATGGCCCGGACGGATGGCCCCAACACCGCGACCAACCAGTTCTTCATCAACCTGAGTGACAACAGCTCCTTGCTGGACTACACCAGCTCGGCTCGACCAGGCTATGCGGTCTTTGGGCTGGTGATTCAAGGCATGGATTTTGTGGACTACCTGGCCGGGTCCGTGCCCACCACCACAGTGGGCCCCTACAGCGATGTGCCGCAAACCTACATTTACACCAGTTCGGCCAACATCACCACACCAGGTTTGCTGCAATCGCGAACCGGCGTGTTCAACCTGAGCGATCTCAAGAGCGGGGGCCAGTGGTCCTACAGCCTGGACGCTGGCCAGACTTGGTTGGCGGGTTCTGGCACCCAGTTGGTGGTGCCGGCTGGTCATTACGACCCCAACCAGGTTCAGGTGCAGCAAGTTGACAGCAATGGGCGCTTGAGCTTCGCGCCGTATGCCTTCCCAAGCGAACTCAAGGTCGGGGCTCCTGCGCAAAACAGCTTGCCCCAAGGAACGCTCAACATCACCGGGAACCCCCGCCCGGGCCAGGAACTGTCGCTCGATATTCAGGTCACCGATGCCGATGGCGTGGCCCGGGTCAGTTACCAATGGTCGGTCGATGGGTTGGTCATCCGGGATGCCGATACGCCCAACTACACCGTGCGCAGCATCGACGCAGGACGACAACTGACGCTGACCATGTCGTATCTGGATGGATGGGGCACCACTGAGACGGTCCAGAACAGCACAACGGTGAATGCTGATGACAGCCTGGTGGGCGGGATTGGCAATGACACCCTCACCCCCGGTGTTGGCAACGACACCGTGGTGGGCGGCGATGGCATCGACACCGTGGTGTTGCCCCTGTTCCCGGCCTCGTACAGCGCGCAAATTGCTGGCAACACCGTGATCCTGACCTCTGGTGCTGGCACAGTGCAGTTGCAAGGCATTGAGCAACTGCAATTTGGCAAAACATACACCACCACACTGCCCCTGAGCCAATTCGCCAGCGGCCCGGACGTGGCCACACAGGTCAATCAGCTGACCGATCTGTACCTGGCTTTTTTTGGGCGTGCGCCGGATGTGGCAGGTCTTGAATACTGGGTGAAGGAGTCGCTCAACGGTGGCAAAAGCCTGGCGCAAATTGCCAAGGACTTTTCCTGGAGCAATGAGGCACAGGCCTTGTTCCCGACAGGCTATGACAACCGCTCATTTGTTCAGTTGGTCTACAACAATTGCTTTGACCGACAACCCGACGAGGGGGGGTGGGCCTATTGGACCGAACGCCTCAATCAAATCAGTCCACAAGACCCGGATTTTCTGCACAACCGTGGGCTTTTTGTGGGGCAGTTGCTGCTCGGAGCGTATGCCCCCACCAGTGGACAAGAGGATCAGACACTGCTGAGCCATCGCCACGATGTGGCTTTGCACTATGCCAATTTGTTGGCCAACACCACGGGTTCCAGCTTTGATACCGCCATCAACACCTTGCTGGCGCGTGTGGATGGGACCGAGGCCAGTTTGCATGCGGCGATGGACGTTCTGGATCACGTTGCTTTGTCCAACGTCACCTTGGCGGGTGTGATGAACAATCCTGTTTTGTTGGCACAACTTTGGACAGGCTAAGGCGCTGGATGGTTCTGTGTGATGTTTCCGGGATATCGGGATAAAATAATAAAAATGATCAAAAACTCATAAACTGTAAATTTTCAGTTGTGGTTAAGGATCGTTTTTTTAGGACACATTGGTTCCGACATACCGAACAACAAGCATGCACGTTTTTGTTATCTCCTGGAAAGACCAGCATCAGAACGCAGTCAAGATTGTTGCAGCGCTTTTGCCCGTGGTGGAGTCTTTGACCCTGGTGTACTCAGACCCAAATCCCAAACTGAGATTCAAACTGCCTTGCCAGGTGATTCAGCGCCCAGATCACTTGTTTTGGGGCGACAAGTTCACGGCCTGCCTCGAGCAGTTCCATGACGACATCATGCTGATCATCCAAGCCGATGCCTCCTGTGACAACTGGGCTGGTTTGGTGACGAGTTGCAAAAACCTGATGCATACCAATCCCCAAGTGGGATTGTGGGCACCGCAAATCGAGTGGTCGCCCTATGACGTGAGCATCACGCAAGTGGCTGCAGTGCCCGACAGCACACTGCGCATGGTGGTGCAGACCGATGGCATTGTGCTGGGCATGAGTCGTCAAGTGGTGAATCGATTGAAGCAAGCCGACCTCTCGTACAACACCTATGGTTGGGGCATTGACCAATTGGCCACGGCGTTTGCCTATGCCAACAACATGATGGCCGTGGTGGACACAGCGATCAAGGTGCAGCATCCCAAAAGCCGCGGCTATCCAGAGGATGAGGCGGGCTTGCAATGGCAGCAGTTCATGAGCAAAGAGATGACCGCACAGGAAAAAATCCTGCACAAACTGCTGTTTGCGCATTTGATGACCCAAAACAGGAAGCACAAGCATTTGGCGCATTTGCTGTAAGTCCAACCGACCGACATGAACTTCCTGTTTCTAAGCTCGTTGGATGATTGGGATGCCCTGACCCGGGTACAAGCGCAGCCCTTGGTCCTGGGCTTGCGTGAGCTGGGACATGATGTTCAACAGGTCAAAACCGGTGCGGAAATCAAGCAATTCGCGATTCGGCCACACGACTATGTGGTGCTTCACTACAAGGACCGCTGGTCGCTTGAGTTGGCAATCCAGGTCAAAAGGCGCTTTCAGTCGAAGGTGCTGTGTTTGTGTTCGGATGTTGACTACATCGATATCTACAAGCGAATTGAGCCAGTGGTGGACATCTACTTTGCACCCACCGACTTGCACCGTGCCGTGATTGATTCGGTGGTGGACAAACCGGTGCTTGAGTTCACTGAAGGCATCGATCCGATTGCATATCCACCTCCGGGGTATGCGCTTTCAGCCCAAGCAAGCCACACCAAGAAAGATCGGGTGCTGTGGTTTGGCTATCCAGAGTCATTTGAAAAGTCCTTCAAGTACCTGCGTCCTCACCTTGACGATGGGATCAGACAACGCTTGGTGTTGCTGACCAAGGCTGGCATCGAACTGATGCCTGGTGTGACCCACCGCGCCTTTGATCCCAGTACCTTTTATGCAGAAACGGCCGACTGTGGCATCTCCATCCTGAGCCATTTCTCATACAACAATTTGCTAAACACCTACATCAAAACCCCTAACAAGCTGATTACCAGTCTGGTGCGAGGGATGGTTCCAATTTTTTCTGATACGCCGTCTTATAGAAAGATCGCAGAGGAATGCAAATTGAATGATTTCATGTACGGCAAGCCTAACGAACTGCCGGTTAAAATAAGAAAAATAATAGAAATTAATTCGTTGGATTATATTGTGCACGGTAAAAATATCCTAGAGTTTAATTGCTCGCATCGTGAGATATCAAGAAAATTTATTGCATCGATTAATTAAGAAATATCCTTCATGAAATGAATATTTTTGTGATTTTTTAGTCTGAATAAAATTTCTTCTTTTTTTGCGAGAGAGTTGTTTTTTATGAAAAGATCCTTTTTTAGGATTTTGTATTTTTCGAGTACTGACTCCCAGTTGTAATGAATGGGGTTTGTTTGTTCAGATATTTTTAAATCGATCTTAACAAAGTCTTCTTGTAGATTTTCAAAGAATTGTTTGAAATGCGGGGTCTCTCTTGAGAAGTATAGTTTTCTCAAGGTTGAAACAAATTTATCGTGTTTCGTTGGCTCAAACAGGGGCCTTAACTCAATATTGTTTTCAATAAACAGTTTTGAGTAACCGATTTCATATTTTTGTATAATATCATTTTTGTTATCAAGTGCGATCAAGTTATCCCACCACTTAAGATGAAAGTCTGAGTAAATAATATTCTTGTGGATGTGAAAAAAATAACTTTGTATGTGTTTATTTATCTCATATGAGAGGGTCAAGCCAGTGAGTGAGAGTTCATTTTTTTGTTCGAAAAATAATTTAAACAAATGATCTGGATTAAATATAACAATCGAATCATTGAAAATAAATAGTTGATCGAATTCGGCTTTTTTTAGGGCGTGCTGAATCCCAATTTTGTATGAAAAGAAGTCATAACCTAAATTTTCCCTTGTTATGACATGTGCGAATTCAGAAGCTTTGGTTTGTGAATCTCTGTTTAAATTGGTGGATACAAAATAAATGTGCGTAGAGTATTTTGATAAGTATTTTAATGTATTTAATAGATGCTCTGCGATGTTGCCGTATTGATCATAGTGTGCAACAACAAAGCCAATTTTCTGCTGGCCTGTGAAATTATTGAAATCCATTTTAAATAAAACCTAAGGAATTTAAAGTTTTAGTTGTGAACGAAAAGAACTCTTTTTATTTTTGCAATTGATAGATTTGAGTGCTTGAACTTTTCTTGAATATCTTCAAAAAAAGTTGCATCTCCGTTAAATGATTTATCACGAAAAGGAATGGCTGTAGCAATTTCTTTTCGTATAACTGCAGAGCTGATATCGATAGAATTCCGTCGCATAAATGTTTCGAAAAATGAATATGCGGGAAGAGGTCTACCACCTGGGCGTTTATGACTATGGATCATATCGAATAGAATAATATCGGCTTTGGTTTTATTTATCCCTTCGGTCAAGAATTCTACGGCTTTGGGGATGAAGTAATTGTCGGCATTTGTTAATAGAACATAATCGCCTAAAGCATGATTTAGGCCAATTTCTCTTAATGAGTGGCCGTAATCATTATATCTTTTGGGTGTGCAAAAAAAACTAATTTGATCCGGTTTTAATTTTATAAAATCATTCATTATTGAAGTGAAATTTTCATCCGGCCCATCATGATAAATTGTTAGATGCCAATTATCAGAAGACTGATTGATGATAGATTGGACAAAAACTTTCAGCTCCCCGAATCGACGATAGGCCACTGCAATGATATGGATCATTTTATTTTGCAATATTAATTCATGTTGTATGAAAATTATAATGATTCAGCTGAGACGTTTGTATAATTTTGCCCACTCTGTAACCGGAGGCTTTGGTGTGATGGGTTTGTACCCATATTTTAGAAAAAACTGATCCCATTCGGGAGGGCTTTTTATATTAATGTGCCCCCATTGGTAATCCCAATTTTCATTTGGATCCTTATTCGGAGTCGAGGAAAATACAATGAATTTTGGTTTAATCTCGTTCTTTACTTTTTCCATTATTTTGTCAAGATAGATATCTTCTATGTGTTCAAAACATTCTATTGAGAAGAGTACATCTTTTTGCCCGTAATCATTTTTAAAGTAAGGATCAATACGATATTTTTCTGAGAATTTAGAGTGAAAGGTATCGTAAAATTTTTTTGAGAAATAATTTCCATCGATACCTGTTGCATCAATACCCAATGAGTTGAGTTTTGCAACAAAATAGCCTGGACCGCATCCAATCTCCAAGGACGATGTCAGATTTAAGTTCTCAATAGACCACTGGGCTAAATTGTTAAATAGATTTACGTAATGAGGAGATCGTTGGTTTGCTCCTATTTCATCGGATATCTCGAAAAATTCTCTTGAGGAAAAGGGGCGTGGATTACCTAGCTCATCATAGCCTCTACGGATAATTTTATTATAAATCGTTAAAAATTTTATGGATTTATTCATTTTTGAATTGATGTTGATTTGACGGAAAGATTGATTGTGTTAGTATACACTGGATAAATAAAAATTTTGTATAAATAAATTTTATTAAATTTTTTTATTTTGAAAATACTTTAATTCTTTTGAATAAATAATGAAGCAACTTCAACAAGCCATCGCCGCGCACCAACGAGGGGACTGGGCGCATGCAGAGTCCTTGTACCGGGCGCTCGGATCCCGGCATCCGGAGGTGCCGCATTTCCTGGGGGCCTTGTTCCTGGCGCAGGGTCGGTTTGACGATGCGATTGCCTGTCTGCAGCCCTTTGTGGCAAAAGCCCCGCACCTGGGGGCGTACAAAAACCTGTCTTTGGCGCACAAACGTCATGGGCAACTGCCCCAGGCCTTGGCGGTGGCATTGCAAGGTCTGCAGCATTTCTCGTCAGACTTGGCCTTGCGTCAATCCGCCGCGCATCTGGCCTGGGCGTTGGGGGACTGGGCGCAATGTGCGATGCACTTTGAGCATGCCCTTCGCTTGTCACCCAAAGATGCCTCGCTGTGGCTCAATCTTGGCAATGCGCGCATCAAACAGGATCTGGGGGGCGATGCAATCCTGGCGTTTGAGCATGCGCTGGCGCTCCAGCCCGACTTGTTCAAGGCATGGCTGGGCATGGCGGTTGCGCACCACCAGCAACAGGACCTGGCCATGTCCCGCCATTGGTATCAGCGGTTGTTGGATGCCCAGCAAGACACAGAGTTGGCCTTGACGGGGCTTGGGCATGTGGCGGTGTCGGCGCAAGACCACCGATTGGCGCTGAACTGGTTTCAGCAGGCCTTGTCCGTCAATCCGCAATCGGCAGATGCATGGTATGGGCTGGGGATGGCCCAATCTGCGCTGGCCTTGATGGAGGATGCCCGGGTCTCCTTGGGGCGTTGCCATGCCCTCAATCCATGGCACAAGCAGGTCCTGGGGCACTATGTGCACGCCAAGATGCAATGTGCCGATTGGTCAGGTTTGGACGCATTGCTGACGCAACTTCAGCAGGGGCTGGAGAAGGGCGCGCTTTGCGTAGATCCCTTTGTGCTGATGACGGTTTGCGCTGATGAGGCCTTGTTGCGTTTGGGCACCGAGCGATACGTTCAGTCGGTTTATCCCGCTCGGCCCAGGCAGTGGCCCCGCGCTGTTCGGTCAGGTGGGCGCTTGCGCGTGGGCTATGTGTCGGGCGAGTTCCGTCAACACGCCACGTCCATCTTGATGATTGAGCTCTGGGAGCAGCACAAGGCCCATGCCGATCTGGTTGCCTTTGACAACGGCGGTAGTGATGGCAGTGCCATGCGCCAGCGAATCGAGCAAGCGTTTGATGACATCGTGGACATCCGCGCCATGAGCGACGAGCAAGCGGCGCAAGCCGTGGTTTCGCATGGGATCGATGTGCTGATCAACTTGAATGGTTTTTTTGGCAGTTCGCGCACGGGATTGTTCAGCCTTCGTCCCGCACCTGTGCAGGTCAATTACTTGGGCTTCCCTGGCACCATGGGGGCCCCGTACATGGATGTGGTGTTTGCAGACGAGCAGGTCATTCCTCCGGCCAGCGAACGTCATTTCACAGAACAAGTCGTTCATGTTGGGCCGTGCTATCAGCCGCGCGATCAACGTGCACGACCCAAGGTTCGCGTGGCCCGCCATGAAACGGGTTTGCCCGACGGTGCCTTTGTCTATTGCTGCTTCAACCGCACCTACAAGATCACCCCCACAACCTGGGCCACCTGGATGCGGATTTTGTCGCAGGTGCCCGGAAGTGTCCTGTGGTTGCTGGCCGACACAGACGCGTGCTCGGATCGCTTGCGCCAAGCGGCCCAAGCGCAGGGCGTGGATCCCTCACGCTTGGTTTTTGCTGAGCGGTGGCCCCATGAGCGCCATCTTGCGCGCCACGCGCTGGCCGATTTGTTTCTGGACACGCTTCCGTGCAATGCCCACACCACGGCGGCAGACGCCCTTCTGGCAGGCTTGCCGGTCTTGACCTGTGAGGGCACGACATTTGCTGGACGCGTTGCCCAAAGCTTGCTCGCGCACCATGGCCTGTCCCATTGGGTGGCTCGGGACTGGGCGTCATACGAGGCACTGGCGTGTCGGGCGGCAGGGGAGTTGCGGCACAGGCTTCTGGCCGATCGGCAATCCTTGGCCCAGGTCAGGCAGGAGGATTACACGCCTTACTTTGCGGCCCTGCAGCGCGTTCACGCAGCGCAGCGGCAGGGGCAAACAGAGGACAAGTAGGCGCTGGGGTTTGGGGGATCGTTCAGAAGCGGCGCTTGGGCGCCTGATTGCCGCTCGGGCGCGGCGGGCGGTTTTCCAGGTGGCGGAAGGTGATGCGACCCTTGCTCAGATCGTAGGGGGACATCTCCAGGGTCACGCGGTCGCCGGCCAGGATGCGGATGCTGTGTTTGCGCATCTTGCCGCCGGTGTAGGCCACCAATTGATGGCCGTTTTCCAGGGTGACGCGATAGCGCATGTCGGGCAAGACCTCGTCGACCTTGCCGTGCATTTCAATCAGTTCTTCTTTGGCCATGATGCCTGCCTTGTGGGTGAGGGGTAACGCTTGCGGCTGGTCTGGTCCATCGTCAACATGCGCTGTGGGTAATAGGTGACGAGCCTTGACCCCGGCACTGGTTCCACGGTGTGGGCTGCTCGGTTCCCCGCCTGACCCGGTCCGCCGCTTCCCCATGCGGGAAGGCCCGTCACCCTCGATTGTAGGCCAGGGCCTGCCCCGATCGTTGTAGGGCGGTGAATTTTTCCCGGCAGGGGCCCATGCTGCCGATAGAATGCCCGCATGTCGTACTTGGTCCTGGCCCGCAAATACCGCCCCCGCTCCTTCACCGAAATGGTGGGGCAGGAGCACGTGGTGCAGGCCCTGACCAATGCGCTCACGCAGCAGCGCCTGCACCACGCCTACCTGTTCACCGGCACCCGGGGGGTGGGCAAGACCACGGTCTCGCGGGTGCTGGCCAAGTCGCTCAATTGCCAAGGCCCAGACGGGCAGGGCGGCATCACGGCCCAGCCCTGCGGCGTCTGCCAGGCCTGCCGCGACATCGACGCCGGGCGCTTTGTGGACTACACCGAGCTGGACGCGGCCTCCAATCGCGGCGTGGACGAGGTGCAGCAATTGCTCGAACAGGCGGTCTACAAACCGGTCCAGGGTCGCTTCAAGGTCTTCATGATCGACGAAGTGCACATGCTCACGAACACGGCCTTCAACGCCATGCTCAAGACGCTGGAGGAGCCGCCCGAGTACCTCAAGTTTGTCTTGGCCACCACCGACCCGCAAAAGGTGCCGGTCACGGTGCTCTCGCGCTGCCTTCAATTCAATTTGCGCCCCATGGCCCCCGAGACCATCCACGCCCACCTGTCGCAGGTGCTGGCGCAGGAGGGGGTGGGCTTTGAGGCGGGGGCGCTGCATTTGCTTGCACGCGCGGCCCGCGGCTCGATGCGCGATGCGCTCAGCCTGACCGACCAGGCCATTGCCTTTGGTCAGGGGCAGCTCAGCCAGGACGGCGTGCGCCAGATGCTGGGCAGTGTCGACAGCCAGCACGTGCTGCAGATGCTGCAGGCGCTGGCCGAGGGCGATGCCGCCCTGGGGGTGGCGCAGGTGCAGCAGTTGCAGGCCCAGGGCCACTCGGCGGCCAGCACCCTCGAGGAAATGTCACGCCTGCTGCAGCGCGCCGCCGTGCTGCAGGCAGCCCCCTCCGGCGCTGCCGACGACACCGATCCGCAGACGCCCCACTTGCAGGCCCTGGCGGCCAGCATGCCTGCGGCCGATCTGCAACTGCTCTACAGCCTTTGCCTGCACGGCCGGCAGGAGTTGGGCCTGGCGCCCGACGAGTACGCCGCGTTGACCATGGTGCTCTTGCGCTGGCATGCCTTCCGCCCGGCTGGTTCGGGTCTGGCTGAAAAAAAAAGCCCGCTGATTCCCGCAGCGCAGCCTGAGGACGCACCCAAGGTCGTCCCGAGCGCTCCAAGGCCTGCGTCAAGTCTGGTCCGGGCTGCGGCAGCGCCAGCGCTCAGCCCAGCCCCCGCGCCCTCATCCGCTGGAAAGGCTCGGGCTGATGCGCAGCCGGCTGGCAACCCCGCGGGTCCTGTGAATTCAAGCTCGCCTGCGCTTGCACGCCCCGCCGTGACCGCCCCGCCGCCCCCTTGGGAGGACATGCCCCCGGATGAGGTGCCGCCCCCCAGTGCGCAGGACGTGGCCGATGCGGTGAACCAGGCGGTGGCCTCGCTGGCCGCTGGCGCGGCCCCAGGGGCGCCCGACCCTGCCACGGTACGGGCTGTGCCGGTGCTGGAGGTGCCGCGCCCCGTGCCCGCCCGCCCCGCCGATGCGGCCCCCTTGCGGCCGGTGCCGGTGCGCGAGGCGCCGCCGCCTTCGTCCCGGGTGGACCGCGAGCGCGAGTTGCCGCCCCTGGTGCCCACCGAGTTGGGCGAGTTCTGGTTTGCCCAGGTGCAGTCGCTGATTGCCGAGGAGCGGATTGCCGCCCTGGTGCGCGAGCTGGCTCTGCAGTCCGAGCTGGTGGCGCGCGAGGAAGGTCGCTGGTGCCTGCACACCGAGCGCGAGACGCTCAACCACCCCTCGCACCGCGAACGCCTGCAAACCGCTTTGCAGGCGGCTGGGGTGGCGGTGACGCTGGAGGTGCGCATTGGCCCGGTGCAGGATTCGCCATCGCGCCGTTTGGCGGCCAAGGCCGCTGCCCAGGCCCAGGCCGCACGCGAGCTGATTGAATCGGACCCCAGGGTACAGGCCTTGATGCGCGATTATGATGCGCGCATTGTGGCCGGCAGTCTGCAGGTCATCCCCAAAACCGCATAAGGAACCCCCCACCATGTTCAACAAAGGACAACTGGCCGGTCTGATGAAACAGGCCCAGGCCATGCAGGACAATTTGCGCAAGGCCCAGGACGAGCTGGCCCACATCGAGGTCGAGGGTCAGTCGGCCGGCGGGCTGGTCAAGGTGCTCATGACCTGCAAGCACGATGTGCGCCGCGTGACCATCGATCCAAGCCTGCTGACCGAGGACAAGGACATGCTGGAGGACTTGGTGGCCACGGCCTTCAATGCCGCCGTCAAGCAGGCCGAAGAGGTCTCGCAGCAAAAGATGGGCAAGCTGAGCGCGGGTCTGCCGCCCGGCATGAAGCTGCCGTTCTGAACATCGCCTTCAAGCTCGATTGGCACCCCCCATGGCCGAATCTGCTGCCCAACCCCAGGCCTTGACGGCCTTGGTGCAGGCCTTGCGCGCCTTGCCCGGGGTGGGGGTGCGTTCGGCCACGCGCATGGCCTTTCATTTGCTGCAGCACGACCGAGGGGCTGCCCTGCAACTGGCCCGTGCGCTGGAGGAGGCGGTGGGGCATGTGCGCCATTGCGAGCGTTGTCACACCTTTGCGCAAGACCGCTTGTGCGACATCTGTGCCGACAGTGGGCGCGATGCGGGCCTGTTGTGCGTGGTCGAAACGCCCTCCGATCAATCGGCGCTCGAGCGGACGGGTTCGTACAAGGGCTACTACTATGTGCTGATGGGCCGCATCAGCCCACTCGATGGTCAGGGGCCGCAGGAGCTGGGTCTGGCGCGCCTGCGCGAGCGGGTGCAGGACGGGCCGGTGCGGGAGGTCATTCTGGCCACCGGCTTTACCGCCGAGGGCGAGGCCACTGCGCATGTGATCAGCACCCTGCTCAAGCCCATGGGCGTGCAGGTCACCCGGCTGGCGCGCGGCGTGCCGGTGGGCAGCGAGCTGGAATACGTGGACCTGGGCACCATCGCACACGCCTTGGTCGACCGGCGCTAAGGCCATCGCAGCCCGGGTGAAAACCCGCTTCGGAAAAACCCGCTTCGGAGCATTCCCGATGCGCCATCTGCGGCCGCGGCTTAAGCTTGCCGCATGGCACACAGGGACGAAGCGCACACCTCCAACAGGCCGGTCTCGCGCCGCCTGGCCCTTCTGGGTTTGGGGATGGCCATGGGCGCTGGTGCCTTGCCGGCGCCAGCGGCCGATGCGCAATTGCCGCACCGTCTGAGCGTGGCCCTGGCCGCCCGCAGCAGCCTCTACCACTTGCCGCTGAGCTTGGCCGAGCACCTGGGTTTTTTGCGCCAAGCCGGGGTGTTGGTGCAATGGGTCGACACCGACGGTGGCGCACAAGCGGTTCAGGCGCAACAAAACGGGCAAGCCGATGTGGTGGCCGGTGCCTTTGAACACGTCTTGCAACTGCACGCGCGGGGCGTGGATCAGCGCGCTTTCGTGCTGATGGGACGCAGCCCCCAATTGGCCCTGGCCGCGGCCATGACGGCGCTGCCAGACCTGCGCCCGCCGGTCAATCTTCAGGGCAAGCGCATCGGCATTTCATCGCTGGGCAGCGCGACGCACCAGATGGCCACGCACTGGCTGTTGCGACAGGGCCTGGCCTCTCAGCAGGTTCAATGGGTCGAGGTGGGGGCGCTGCCGCAGGCGGCGCTGGCCCTGCGCGAGGGGCGCATCGATGTGTTGTGCAATCCTGATCCGCAATTGCACATCCTGCAGCAGCAGGGCCTGGTCCGCATGTTGGCCGATGCGCGCAGCGCCGAGGCCACCTTGCGCTGGTTGGGCGACAACCCGCCAGGCGCCTGTCTGCATGCCTCGGCCACCTTGCTGCAGCGCCGGCCTGAAGCGGTTCAGGCCTTGACCGATGCCATGGTCAGAACCCTGCGCTGGCTGCAGACCGCCGGTCCGGTCGATTTGATGCGGCATGTGTCCGTGGCGCAAACCCAGGGGGATCGCGCGCTGTTCCTGGGGGCGTTTGATCGCCTCAAGGACAGCTACAGCCCCGATGGCGTCTTTCAGCCCGAGCAGGTGTTCAGCGCCTGGCGGCTGCAGTTGCGACTGCCCACGGTGCGGCCACACCGCTTGGCGCTTGAGCGCACCGTGGCACCCGAGTGGGTGGCCCGCTCGCGCAGCCGCTTGCTGCAGTTCTCGATTTAGGCTTTTTTGCGCGGGTTGCGCTTGCTTTTGCCCGCCGGGGCTTTGCTCGGTTTGCGGATGGCGCGCGTGGCCTCGGTGGGGTTGGGCTTGGCAGGCACCAGCACCATCAGGCGTTGACCGGCCTTGAGGGGCGCGTCCACCCGCATCTTGTTCCAACTGGCCAGGCTGGCGGCCGATACCCCATGCCGGGCGGCCAAGCTGGCCATGGTGTCGCCCTTGCGCGCCGCCACCTGCAGGCTGCGCAGCACCAACTCGGGCAGCAGGCTCAGCTGGGCCCGGTCGGCCACGGTTTCCAACACATCGTTGTCCAGGCTGCCCTTGCGATGGACCAGCAGGGTGGAGCCGGCCTTGACCAGCATGCGCGGCGGGATCTGGTTGAGCTGTCGCAGCTCGCTTTCTTTCATGCCCACCGCCTCGGCCACTTCGGCGGGCTTCATGTTGCGCGGCGCGACCCAGGCGGTCCACTGGCTCAGCCGTCGCCCAGCCTGTTCCTGAAGGTTGCGCTCGAACACTTCGGCGTTGTCCCAGGGCAGCAGGATTTGCGGTCGCCCAGCGCCCAGGATCAGGGGGCGGTTCATGGACGGATTGAGCGCCCGGAAATCCTCCAGGCTGATCTCGGCCAGGCGGGCGGCCACGACCACATCGATGTCGCGCTCAATGGTCACCGAGCGGAAGAATGGGTGGTTGCTGATGTCGGGCAGCGTGGCGTTGAACAGCTGCGGCTGCGCGATGATGTTCTTGATCGCCTGCAGCTTGGGCACATAGTGACGGGTTTCATCGGGCATGCGCAGGTCGGTGTAGGCCAGGGGCTTGTCCTGGGCACGGTTGCGCGCCAAGGCCCGTCCGACACTGCCTTCGCCCCAGTTGTAGGCGGCCAGGGCCAGGTGCCAGTCGTTGAACATGCCGTAGAGTTTTTGCAGATAGTCCAGGGCCGCACGCGTGGACTCCAGGATGTCGCGCCGCTCATCGCGGAACATGTTCTGCTTGAGGTCGAAGTCACGCCCAGTTGCCGGCATGAATTGCCACATGCCTGCCGCCTTGGCCGGCGACACCGCTTGCGGGTTGAAGGCCGATTCGATAAAGGGCAACAAGGCCAGCTCGGTGGGCATGTTGCGCCGCTCGATCTCTTCAACAATGTGAAAGAGGTATCGACGTGAGCGCTCGGTCATGCGCAGCAAGTGGTCGGGCCGGGCGGCATACCACTGCTCGCGCTCGCGCACCAGCGGGCTCTCCAGATCGGGCATGGCAAAGCCGCGCCGGATGCGGTCCCACAGGTCCACCGGCGGCGTCACGCCCAGGGGGGGGCGGGTGCGCAGTTGTAGCCCCACTTCTGGCAGCGCCGCCGAACTGGCGGGATCGGCGCTCGGTTCTGATGCAGCGCGGGGTGTGGGCACAGCCGCTGCGACCGGCGCCGCGGCCGGTGCCGGGGTCGGGGCTGCGGTGGCGGGCGCCGGGGGCGTCGCCTCGGTTGGGGCAGCCACAGCGGCAGGTGGCGGCGTCAGGGGCGACGGTGCGCCTTCCTGCACGGTCGCGCAACCCGTGAGCAAGAGGGCCAGCAGGGCCAGTGTGGTGGCGGGCTGACCGCGCCATCGGGCCATGGCAAGAAGCAGGTTCATCGAAAGTCGTTTTTCCAGGCGCGCAAGGCGCCCCAGTGATCGGCGTCGCTGTGCAAAGCGGTCGCTTCGGACCGCGTCTGCAAGGCCTGGCGGATGGCCGGCTGGCGCGAGCGCAGAAAGGGGTTGATCTGGCGTTCCAGCTCGATGCGGCCGGGCAGGGTGGGGCGCTGCTCGGCACGCCACTGCTGGCATTGGGCCAGATGGGCTTGCAAGACCGCATTGTCGGGGTCCACATGGCAAGCGAAACGCAGATTGGAGAGGGTGTATTCGTGTGCACAGCACACCAGGGTTGGGCCGGGCAACTCGGCCAAGCGATCCAGCGAGGCCAGCATTTGGGCAGCGGTGCCCTCAAACAGCCGACCGCATCCGCCCACAAAGAGGGTATCGCCGCAGAACAGCACCGGGTCTTCTTGACCCGCTTGCCACAAATAGGCCACATGGCCCGCGGTGTGCCCGGGCACCTCCATCACGGTGAGGGTGCCGTCCGCCCAGTGCAGGACCTGGCCGTCCTGGACCGGTTGGTGCGGGCCAGGCAGAGGCTCCATGAGCGGTGCCAGAACCTGCACATCGGGGTGGGCCTGTTGCAAGGCTGCCACACCGCCCGTGTGATCGGCATGGTGATGCGTGACCAACACGGTGTCGAGCACCAGCTCTGGATCGCCCTGCAGGCGGGCCAGCACCGGGGCGGCATCTCCCGGGTCCACGACCAGCACATGGCGGCCACGCTGGAGCCACCAGACGTAGTTGTCGGAGAATGCGGGCAATGGAATCAGATTCATGGGTGCGCCGATTATAGAAACCGATCTTCGCTGGCCAATGTGGTTGCAGGCGCTGGGGTCGCCAGCTGCCACGTCTTTGCTGGCCTGGCAGCAGGCGCAGTGTGACGCACTGCTGGCCGATGTGTTTGGTTACCACGCCTTGCAGGTCGGTCATGCCCCCCTGCAGGCCCTGCAGGCCAACCGCATGCCGCACCGCTGGATGGCCAACACCGAGTACACCCTGCCAGGTGCTGGCGAGGCCTTGACATCCGATCTGTCCATGGACAGCCGGGCCTGGCCATTGGCGGCGGAGTCCTTGGACCTGGTGGTCTTGCCGCATGTGCTGGAGGCCTGCAGCGATCCCCACGCCTGTCTGCGTGAGGTCGAACGTGTCCTGATTCCGGAGGGCCAAGTGCTGATCCTGGGGCTCAACCCCTGGAGCCGATGGGGTTGGCGTGCGCGCCAGCAGTGGCAGGCCGAGCGGCGCCTGATGCCCGAGGCGGCGCTGGGCCAGGGGCCGATGCAACTGGGACGCCTGCGCGACTGGCTGCGCCTCCTGAACCTGGAGGTGCAGTGCGTTCGCCTGTACCCCAGTGTGCCCCGCTGGTGGCTGCTCGGTCGCGGTTGGCCCTGGCTGGGCGGGGCGTATATGGTGCTGGCCAGCAAGCATGTGCCTGGGCTGAAAACCATTCGCCCGGCAAAAGGCTGGCGCCAACGCAGCACCACAGGCCTGGCCCCGGCCTCCAGCGGCCCCGCGCGCGGCGCGGCCAGCGGCAAGCAGCACCACCCCGGCTTGTGATTCAATCGGCGCTTTTGCACGAAAGAAGCGCTTGGATACTTTGACCGATGTGACGATCTACACCGATGGTGCCTGCAAGGGCAACCCAGGTCCGGGGGGCTGGGGTGCTTTGCTCCGCTCGGGCCCGCACCTGCGGGAGCTGTGCGGGGGGGAACGCGAGACCACCAACAACCGCATGGAGATGATGGCCGTCATCGAGGCCTTGCGCTCGCTCAAGCGCCCTTGTCGCATCACCCTGTACCTCGACAGCGAGTACGTGCGCAAGGGCATCACCGAGTGGCTGCCGGGGTGGAAAGCGCGCGGCTGGCGCACGGCGGCCAAACAGCCGGTCAAAAATGCTGACCTGTGGCAAATCCTGGATCAACTGGTCAACCAGCAGGGGCACCGCATCGATTGGCATTGGGTCAAGGGCCATGCGGGCGATCCTGGCAATGAGCGCGCCGATGCCCTGGCCAATGACGGCGTTTCCAAGGCTTTGTCCGCAAAGCGATAGTTGCTTTACAGGATGCTGTTACATTTGGCAAAAATCGCGTTTTGAACCGGCTTCATAAGAGACAACCCATGGCTTACAAGATTCGGTATCTGGTGGTGGCGGTGGCAGGCTTGGCGCTTGCTTCGGGTGCTGCATGGTGGTGGCAAAACAAACCTGCGCAAGCACCGGCTGGTGCTGCAGCGCCAGCGCCTGCCGGCGCGGCCTCGGGCGCAGCCGGGCCCGGCGGCGGCGTCCGCATGCCAGGCGTCGAGGTGGCCAAGGTCGAGACCATGCGCTTGGTCGATGAGACGCAGGCGGTGGGCAATCTTCGCTCGCGCCAGGGGGTGATGCTCCGCCCCGAAATCAGCGGTCGCGTCAAGCAGATGCTGGTGGCCGACGGCCAGAAGGTTCGCAAGGGCCAGTTGCTGGTCCAGTTTGACGACCAACTGCCGCAGGCCCAGCTGGCCCAATCCCGCGCCGAACTCTCGATTGCCGAAGCCAACCACAAGCGCAACGTCGAACTGGTGGCACAAAACTTCGTCAGCAAGCGCTCGGCCGACGAAAGCGCGGCGGCCCTGGAAGTGGCCAAGGCCCGCTTGGCCCTGTCCGAGGCCACGGTGCAGCGCCTGAAAATCCTGGCGCCGTTTGATGGCACGGTCGGTTTGCGCCAGGTGAACGTGGGCGACTACCTCAAAGATGGCGCCGACATCATCAACATCGAGGACATGGATGCCTTGCTGGTGGACTTCCGCCTGCCCGAGCGCTTCCAAAGCCGCATTCGCCCCGGGCAGTCGGCACAAGTGGAGGTTGACGCCCTGCCGGGCCAGAAATTCACGGCCCAGATCCAGGCGGTTGACCCGTTGGTCGACGCCAATGGCCGCTCGGTCGGCCTGCGCGGCTGCATCGACAACCGCCGCATGCAGCTTCGCCCCGGCATGTTCGCCCGCGTGAACGCCATTTTTGGCGTGCGTGAAAAAGCCCTGGTGATTCCGGAAGAGGCCATCATTCCCCAAGGCGGTCGCAGCTTTGTGGTCAAGCTGGTGCCGGGAGAAAAGCCCGAGGAGCAGGTGTCCCAGCGCGTGGCGGTGGTCACGGGTCTGCGACTGCCTGGCCGCGTGGAGGTGATCGAAGGCCTGGCGGTGGGGGACACCGTGGTCACGGCCGGTCACCAGCGTCTGCAAAAAGATGGCACCGCGGTCCGCGTGATCGACATGAGTCGCGGCCGTCCGGGCGCGGGTGGCCCAGGCGCCGGGGCGCCGGGTGCGCCCGCTGGGGCTGCGTCTGCGCCGGCGGGTG
>JACCDV010705088.1_pt1 | contig 20425 bp, 20 predicted proteins | sample 7446131 | NCBI WGS metagenome assembly JACCDV01 (sample SAMN15323448, study PRJNA562643) | freshwater metagenome | isolation source: river surface water | place: USA:Blue River Watershed | collected 2017-08-17 | reverse complement strand
TAACCTGATATGCGATGCATTAATGGTTCTCGGTAAACACGATCAATAATTTCCATTACTCTCAAGGCATCGGCAGAAGAACCTTTTTCAACTGGTTTGCTTTGTTGAATACATTCAACCAGGTGAGCTACTTCGATATCCCAGGACGGGTCAGAATCATAGTATGTAGTCTCTTCACGAGGATTACCAATAGCGGCTCGCTCACCTGGGCTCGGACGTCTACCTACAATCAAAGTCTCTCGCCCATAACTTCCGGTCTTAGATAAAAGTCCGCTAATTACGAGATAACCTTTTTCACAACCAATTTCCAGACGGAAGGTATGTTTCCAAGAGGTGGCAGATGAATGCAATTGCGCCATTTGACCACGTCCATTACGTAAAAGAACAAAAGCATTATCTTCAACCGACACATCAAATGCGGTGATGCCACGCATACCGATTACTTCAGAAAAATCACCTAAAAATAGACGGAATAAATCCAACATATGAATACCTTGATCCAACAAAATGCCGCCTCCACCCACCTCGGGATCATTACGCCAAGAGGTATGATAATCATATCCAGCGCCTTTTCCATAAACCCCGCGCAAAGTCAAAATATTTCCTAATGCCCCAGAATCAACAATCGCTTTTGCATCTGTTATTCCAGGATGATGGCGATGATTAAAACCAAACAACAATCGACTCTCAGGATTGGATAACTCAGCGGCATGAATTCTCTGAATATCGGAAAGATTTCGCCCAGGAGGTTTTTCACAAAAAACGTGTAAGCCTTTATTTAAAGCTTTAATAGCAATTTCTGGAATGAGATTATTTGGCGTACAAACAAATACCAAATCCAAATCAGTTGAAATAAAATCCTCCCAACGCTCGAAAGCAGGAATATTTTGCTTAATAATCAAATCTGTTCGTGCAGGATCGCAAATGCCTACTAATTCTAAATCTGGATGGTCGAAAATATTTTTTTGTCGTATTTGGCCCATGTAGCCATAACCAATAATTCCCGCCCGAAGTAACTTACCCATATTTATTTAAGTTATTTATTTGAATGTTTAATGTTTTTTGAAATTGATCTTCACACAAGATTGACTCAACTATCTGAATATCTGAGGGGCGATCAACGCCAATGGTCACATAATCAACAGCTACACCTCGAATACGGATTCCATGCTCAAGTAAGCGGAGCATATCAACAGATTCTGCCACCTCTAAAGCGGTCTCAGCTAACCTGCTGAATCTTGGCAAAAAAGATGTCCTAAAAGCCATGATGCCAGTCTGGCGAAATACTGGTGCCTTGGAGATTTTTCTGAAATAAGGAACGGCCGACCGAGTTAAGTAAATTACGTTTTCGTTAATATCGCAAACCGCCTTAACAATATTGGGGTTAGTGAGATCGTCAAGCGATTCCAACTGCGAGAGAAGGTTCACAACATCAAGACTGGCATCATCGAGCAATGGTTGAGCTACTTGAGTAATTGCATTCGGATTTAATAATGGCTCATCACCTTGCACCATCACCACTATATCACCTGGCAAGCTTTCCATTGCCTCCTGAACACGCTCGGTGCAGCGCTCATGAGTACTCTTTGTCATCAATGCATGGCCGCCATTAAGTTCAACTATCTCTTTAATACTTCTATCGCAAGTTGCAACCACAACAAGATTCACCCCTTGAGCTAACAGCGAGCGTCGCCGCACGTGCTCAATCATAGGCAATGAAAGTATAGGCGCTAGCGGTTTACCTGGAAACCGAGAAGAAGCCATTCTAGCTGGAATTACAACAGTAATTTTCATATTAATATATATTAATTATAACTTTAAAAGTCGCCCTCCAACCCCACAAACCCAAAATTTATGCAGCATTTTTGGACGCAAAAATAATCAACTTGAAGCAATTCATAATTATTATTTTTTTATAAAATCTCTAATAAGTAAGAAAAATATAGTTATAAATTTTATGTATTAATATTTCATTAATACCATGTAAGAAAAAATTAACTTAAAAACTTATATATGGCCATACGCGCCTAACTGGGGCCCATCAGCAAAAATGGCTACGATAAGCAACCATAGAAAAAATACCTAATAGAGCAATTTGGAACAATCAAATTATATTAAAGATAATCGAATAATTTTTTAAAAATTGCATCGTAAATATTATTTGCTATTTGTTTACCACCCACTTTTTCAGTTGCAACCATACTAAGTTGCACAGAAATAATCTATTAGTGAAAGCTAACACTTTGCCTTGATTAGTCGAACCATCAATCTGCAGCACCATAGAAAATTTGATTTCTACAATCTAAGTCGTTCCACAACTACAATGTAATATTCTAGGAATTGTAGTTATAACGATTTTTTCCCGAAATCCTAAGATATATGGTTTATTTTGGAATATCCATATATCACTAAATTATCCATCGGCGGCATAGAAATATCTAAGGTGCTCATTATTTATTTAAAAGGGTTATGAATGAGCGCATTTACTGAGGCATTACACCACAGTCCACATTAAGACATTGTCCCGTTATTGCAGCAGCTGCAGGAGACGAAAGAAAAACACACGTCTCTGCAACCTGCCGAGCGGTTGGAAGTATCCCTAGCGCTGTTTGTGACTTAGAAAAAATATTCAGGTATTCTTCGATAGAAACTCCAGATAGTGGAGACGCCTCCCCTTGTAGAGCCTGAATCAATCCATCGGTTGGAATATAAACAGGGCATACAGCATTAACTCTAACGCCAGTAGGTCCAAGTTCTTTGGCAAGTGATTGAGTTAGTCCATTAACGCCAAATTTTGTTGCACAGTATACGGAATTATTTGCGCTACCTCTTTTCCCTGCCAAACTAGAAACATTAACAATAGATCCACCAACCTTTAAATGGGGCGCAACAGCTTGGCACATAAAAAACATAGTTTTCAAATTCGTATCAAACATATCTTGCAAGAAACATTCATCAATTTCCGCCAATGACTTCCACGCAGAAATGCCAACATTATTAATTAGCACATCAATACTTCCGGTCCACTCCAGAGCAATATGAACTACATCTTTTGCACTATTTGGCTTTCGTAGATCAGCATGGATGAATCGCGCTCGATCACCAAGCTTCTCAGAAAGTCCAGTATCTTTGCGGGACGCAATAATTACTTTATCTCCCGCATCATAAAATGCCTTAGTGATAGCAGAACCAATACCTCGTGCTCCACCCGTAATAATTATCGTCCGTGGTTTTCTAAGTAAAGTCATATAGCCACAGTCAACCTAAATTGTCATGGCAGAAAATCCGCCGTCAACAGCTATTTCTGCTCCAGTCACAAAACTTGACGCATCTGAAAACAACCAAAGAACGGCACCAACTAGCTCGACAGGATTTCCATATCGTTGCATAGCAGTGTGTCCATGTATTGCCGCTTGTCGCTCAGGAGTAATAAAGTTTTTCATAGACCACTCCGTAGGGAAAAAACCGGGCCTTAAAGCATTAACCCTTACTCCTAGAGTCCCCCACTCACGAGCAAGATTCTGAGTAAGATTCTTTACACCTGCTTTTGCTACAGAATAAGTAAATGCCTTAGATAATGGTGGCCCTGCAGATGCAGAAGTGATATTTACTATCGATCCACCACCATTGTCTAATAAGTACCGCCCGAATACCTGACAACTTAGCATTGTGCCCGTTAGCTGCACAGCTAAAATTTCATTCCACTCGCTTATGGAAATATCTAAGAATGGAGTTGGGGCATTAATGCCCGCGCCGTTTAAGACACAATCAAGCCTGCCATAACTTTCTATAGCGAAATTTAGCGCGCTTGCGAAATCTACAGGATTCCTTACATCCATTTTGAAGGGGAGGGCGTCCCCCCCCAAACATATAATTTCATCAGCCGTTCGCACAGCGTCATCTAATCGCATATCACAACATACCACTCTCATTCCAGCCAATGCTGAAGCTCTAGAAATCTCGCCAACCAAATTACCCCCAGCACCAGTTAGCAGTGCAACCTTGCCCTTTAAATTAAAGAGTGAATTAAGGTAGTTATTGTCACCCATAAGGACCTTTTCCTAAATTAGAATGAGATTTATATGTTTTGATTTTTTTAGCGGGATTTCCAGCATAAAGACTACCAGCCTCTACATCTGAAACCACCACACTGCCAGCGGCAATAAGAGCCCCGTCTCCAATTTTTACACCCTTTAAAACTATACAATTCATACCAATCCAAACATCACTTCCAATAGTGACTTCAGATGGCTCATCACATACAGACCAGCGGTCACTTGGAGGCCAGGTTACATGCCCGTCATGATCGGTAATAATCACATTAGGGGCAATCATTGTGTTGTTTCCAATGACAATTTTTTTCTTTGAAAAGATTGTTGTTCCATTCAAAGCAACACGATCTCCAATAAGAATTTGTCCTTCACCTACAGTAGTTAACTGGCAAGGCGAAAATAAAGTTATAAAAGATCTTTTCGTTGCAGAGACCCCATGAAATTTTTTTCCTATCTTAATGACTCCGTTACCATAAATAAGTACTCTCATCCTGCCCCATATCTTAAAGGGCTTTTCTATGAAAAATTTTTTGCGTAAAAAAATAAAGTCAAAGGCAACAGAAATAGCCCCCAAAAATAAAAGGTATCTTTCCAGGATTAAATATCTAATATCAACCAACCGAAGAACCTTAATTATTTTTGTAATTATATTTGACATAATTTTTGTTTAATTTGATGGCTAAGAACACCGATACTTGACAACTTTAGCTGGCACTCCAACTGCAATAGCCATTGGCGGGATATACCCTAAAACAACTGCGCCAGCACCAATAATAGCCCCTTTTCCTATATGAGCGCCCTTCAGCAGAACGGCATTTGACCCCACCCAACAGTCGTCCTCAATAGTAATATCTCCTGGATCAAGGCCTTGATTTTGCATAAAGTCCGATGGATCTGAATGGCGATGATTTGCCGTCCTCATAATAACTCCAGGACCAATTAAACAATGCACTCCAAATTTAATAACACCTCCACCTGAAGCATTAATGTGAACCCCTCTATTAAACGACGTCCAATCCCCCACGATAATTGAACCACCATCTGCATTGAAATAACCTCCGGTATTTATGAAAACAAGGCCTTCAAATCTAATTCTCTCCGGAGATACGAACTCACAACCTGGACTAATACGTAGATCACCTTTCGCATCCATCCTGAACTTATACCAATAGGAACGTATATACATTCCAATTCGCCCAGGCAGAGTCCCTAGTAGCGCTTCTACCCAAGCTAATATTTCTCGATTAATGTGGCTCATAACATAAACTTTCAACCCATTCTCGTAACTCTTTTTTTCCTTGCAAAAGCTTTATTCCATGAGCCGCAGGATCGTCTCTCTCCAAAAGAGCTAGTGGGTCATAATACACCGACGGTTTTTCTTGGGCTTTAGCGATTAAAGCAGTAGATGTGAAAGGCAGCGAGATTACTGCCTCACATTTATCTATGATTTTATATGCATTACTTTCAGAATCTATTTCAAGGAGATTTTGTTGAGCAAGCATATTAGCTATTAGTCCTCTATACTTAGGGTGCGCAAGCTTTCCGATTTCGCGCTTACGCTTGAGCACAAAAAAATAATGGTTGTCAGTGAGCACCTCATTAATATCAATTAAAAATTGATTAACCACTTCGGGTACATAATATTCAAAGTCGACCCCTAAGATATTAAAAAAACTCGACCTCACCGGCTGGACATCAAATATAGCAACTGATTTTTTAGGAATATTTGGGATTATTGTTTGACTATCTTGAAACCATATAGGACCAACAATTTGTATATCGCACTTCACTTGGCTAACTTTATCTATAAAATCCCTTTGACATCTATCCCAGACAAGATAAAATTTCCAAGTCATAGATTGATATCCATAATATAAATTAGTTGTAAGCCCATTTTTTTTCTTGAAACCTTCGCAGTTGGTTGAATAAAAGTACAAAATTACACGCGATCCCTTTGATTCAACCTCGTAAGTCCAAAGAGGTTTATAGGTATAAGAAGAATTATGAAATAAATAATCTCTAGCAATAATACTATCGTCTGCAATTTGCATCATTTTCATCTTTGCCGACTCTAACAGCATTAAAGCATTCCACCACTTACCACGAAATAATTCAAAAAAGGTAAGCGTTGAGGCAAAAACTCCCCATTTAAAATAACGGAATAAATTTCGATATGTATTCGGATAAATAAGAGGAGATTCAGAGAATCTAAGTGGGTAGTCGTGACATAATGGAGTTGGCGAATTAGGCACATCATGACAAAACAGATCTAGCTGCTTAGCTCTACCTTCCCATCGAGCATACCAAGACAATATACTAAAGTCAGAGCAAGTATCGGAGGTGGAGGGAATATTTCTGAGAGTTAGATTATTGAAATAAGAATATCTCCCAAAATCAGGCATTATCTCACCTTTAGTTAACCTAAAAAAAGCCTTAGCAAATATACTAAATACATTTACTACACCTTTGGCATATTGATAAAATAAAAATACTTGCCAGATTAAGATTGCTTTAAGCATCACAACCTTAACATTATTTCTTAGAAATATGTTCCTCCACACTGGGGGTAGCGGAAGTAAAATGGAGCCGTTTGACTTTGAGAATGAATACATTATTGCCCAACCAACCCAATAACTACATAGCTTACTTACAAGATATTGACGAACAACAATTTCACCGAAAGGTGCAGCTACGCCAAAAATTAGATTCGAGAAATTTTCTGACTCAATACACTTTTCAACTGTAAGCTCATTATTTATTTTGCTTATACAACTCATTCGTTGATTTTTTTTTAGTACCCTACTTCCCCTAAGAATTTTCTTAAGAAATCTAATTTTTATACTTCGTTTAAATTGATCTATGGTAAATAAATTCACTTAGATTTGATCCATAAGTGGTATGTCGAATGGCTTTAGTTGCAGCAAAAATGTTGCATGATTCTCTAAATTAAGTATTTCTGCGCCCATAAGGATGCGAGTCTTTTCGGATTGACTCAAAAACTTACTTAATGAAAATGTCGCGATATTACCATCGAAATTAATGGTAAATTTGTTATGATTTAAACTGAAAGGGCCTAAATTCATATACTTAAATTTAGCCTCTATTTCGGATTTTAATGCCAAAATTAACTTTTTCTTATCAATTATCTTCACCATATGACCACCGTAGTCGCAATACCTTTTGCTCAGAGTCACATCAAAATCCGATATATCACACAACGCAGAATGAGATGGTGGAAGATGCAATACCAACTCGTTTGAGCGCAAAGAATCCCCAATTAAAGATAACAATGCACTATAGTCTGAAGGATTTTTACATGCAATTTCAAATACGTTGGAATTAGAATAAATGGCATAACCAACCAAATTCCCTTGCGAGGAAAAAACAGAAACTTTCATTCCAAATATTGAGGCTTTGTTAAAAATATTCCGCCAAAGAGTGGGCGATCTTACACAAGAACCTAACAATCCAGAGTAAGTCTTTTTGTATATTTTATTTAGAGCGCTGATATTTTTTTCTTCAGCGCGGCTCACATGCATTGCAAAATCTATTTTTTTAGGATTGTTCTTTAGTATTATTTTGACTTTTGAATAACTGGCGACTCCATAAAAACCAAATTTTAAATAGTAATAATCAACTGCTTTCCTTGCTATAACCAATGCAAAAGCAGATGATCTTTTTTTGCATTCATCGAGAGAAAAATTTATCAGCGATTCTGATAATCCCCGCCCCCTAAAAGATGAATCTAGGCATATAGAGGATAAAAACGTTCCCTTTATTGAACCGTCACCCTTGTAGAACTTTCTATCAATCAAAAAACATGCCCCCAATACCATTTCGCCGAGCGATATAATCACCACATCCTTTTTTGATATTTTTTTTGATTGCGAAACTAAAAAAAGCTTTCTTTCATCAGCCTGAGATTTTTCCTCTTCCCTCCTGAATATACTTGCAGCTAAAGAAATGGCCGCTTCAAGTTCATAATTATTTCTTGCAAGGCCGATGTAATGCATCGATAAATCCTTAATTATCTATTTAACAACGGCAGTGCCGAGTTGCTGTGCCGAAACATTTATTTTTTTTCTTTTTCAATTATGGCGATAAATTTTTCTAATCTCGCAGTAGAAATATCTTGATGAATTGGAATGGGAAAGACCCGATCAAAAGACGATGCTCCATTTTTATCCACGATCACAAAATGTCGGAATCCATGCGTTAGACCTTCGCTTACTAGCTCGTTTGCAACATCATCAGAAATTTTGACTGGCACAACAGGTGGCAATCTTCCTTTTTTAAGTACAAACCAATTTGTAGTAAAGGGAAGAGCAATATCTAACTTTTTGACCCTATCTTCTACTGTAATATCCCAGTCTAAAATTTTACTCATTAATCCATTTATTGCCCATGAGGGAACAGGGCCCCCAAGAGACTCAATCCCAAACCATAGTGGTATAAATTTTTTTGAAATGGCTGTTGCTAAACGCAACCCCCATCGAAAAGATGAGCCTGATACTCGTTGATCTCTAAGATAGCGGAGTCTATCTGCATCGCTTTCGCTAGAACACCAAACCACCGCCCCCCCGAAAGAGCCAATAATTTTACTAAGCGACCATATTTCAAACCTACCACCCGCGGGGAAAAGAGATGTTTGCTTCTCGCATAAGGTATCAACAGCATCTTCTATTAAAATATTACCTGAGTATTTTTCCTGGACAATCCCCCATTGATGATAGACGATTGATGGACGATCTGAAGTTAGATCAATAAAAGGTGAAGCAACCCTCCCTACAGCCTCAATGACGCAGTGACTGGCATATGGAAAGACTGCTATTTCTGACTCTCTCCTCATTTCTGAAGTCAACAATGCGAGGACAATACCAACCCTACCACTAGATACGAGAACTGGCTCCCCACCACAAGGAAACATGGATTTTAATAATCGCTCCAATGAGGCAGAAGTGGTTGAGCACAATGATACTGCCCCCATTAAAGTCGGAGGCTTAGGCCAAAGAAAACCGTCTTGAGACATAACTACTGAAGTGATGGTTTCATGCCATCACCCCTTTGAGGGGCGCTTAGACATCCACTCTGACGCCAAAATATCATACCAAACAGTGTCCCAATATTTGCCATTTTTAAAGCTTGTGTCTCTCATAACCCCGCATTTCTTAAACCCCAGTCGTTCCAATGTAGCCTGTACTGCAATATTATTGATATGAGTTGCAGCAAATACCGAATTCATATTTAACTCAAAAAATGCATGGTCAAGTTGCCACACAGTAACACCAAAATAAATGGGGCCAATACGATATTCCCCTTCACCAATAACCAAACTTAACTCCGCCCTACGAACACTGGCTGGATTTGTGAAATTGATACTACATGTACCAATTAATTTCTTTGAATCTAAAGATTCAATTGAAAAAATTATTTTTTCAATTCCCCGTATATGTTTATTTCGGAATTCCCGCTGAGCCTCTATTGTGTTTGGAACTAGCCCATGAACCATGCTACAAGTAACCTTGGGATCATTAAACCATTGATACCAGATATTTAAATCATCGTCACGGGTCTCCCGTATCTTAAATGTTGGCCCCTCATGAAAATAAGTTTCATTGAAGTCTTGATTCATCATCCACCCCCCTGCCAACATAAAGTTTATAAGCCAACGTTGACAGCTCATTATTGTCATATTTACCAGAAACTCCGAGCGGTATTCCGCTAATACAGTAAATATTTTTCGGCACCATATATAACGGTAATTTTTTACGGCATAGCTCCATCAATTCAGATATCATCTGCGATTCTTTGGGTTTTTTAAGAACAACAAGTGAAATAAGCACGACTTCAGACTCATCAACTTTGACAGGAACTGTTCTGCACTCAGCAACATCGACATGTGCCAAAAGGACATTGTCAATTGCTATAGGACTAATGCGATAACCCTTAACTTTCACCAATTTATCGATACGTCCAACTATATACATCAACCCATCCTGACCTACCTCAACCAAATCGCCTGTTTTGTAGTACCTAACACCTTTAATCTCAATAAATGCCTTATTAGTCTTATCATCATCATTAATATAGCGCTCCATGCACTGTACACCAGCAATGATTAATTCACCAAGACTCTCTGAGAATTCATCAGAGTTTTCAGATAATAATTTTGCATTTAGATGTTTAAATGGCTGCCCAATGGGAACAATACCTTTCTTGGCGACTTCTACAGCAATATTATCCAATCTGGTTGCACAACAATTAATAGTCACTTCTGTTGGTCCATAAACATTATAGAAAGCAGAGTTCTTTGCAACCCGTTTAATTAGTGCAATCATATCGGGATGAAATGTATCGCCACCCGACATGACTAGCTTGATTCGAGAAAGATCCAAATCTGTTCTATTTTCTGCCCATGAAAATAAGCGAAGAATAGTTGAAGGCACAGAATAAAAAGTATCAATACCTCTGTCTTTTAATAATTTGCAGTGAAATATAAAATTTCGAGGATCCGGACTAATATGTACTTCAGAATGAAAAGCTAGCGCAAACGCGAGATCGCCAAGTGTAATATCAAAAGTGAGCTCTGAAGTTATAAGTAACGCTAGATTATCTTTAAACTCATTAAAGTATTCTTTCGTCCAATCAATGTATGCACGATATGCATCTTTTGAGATCACGACCCCCTTTTGCTCGCCAGTTGATCCAGACGTGAAAATTATGTATGCATTTCCAGGTTCTTTTTGCCTTTGGTGCCATCTAGCTAACTGCTCTCGGCTAGGGGAAGGCGCACATAAAGCATCAGATAACATTAACTCATTTACCCCTAAAATTTCTATGGGATTTAACGTAATCACCAAGTCCGGTTGGGCCTTAGAAATCACTGAAACCAAGTGCTCACGTGGCCACTCAACGTTAAGAGGTATGAAATGATGCCCGGCTTGCCAGACCGCAAATATTGAAGATAAGTAATAAATATCTCGCGGCAGTAAGATAGCAACCGCAGCATTCTTATTCAATCTCAGCTTTGTATCGATTGCTGATGCTATCGTACTCACAAGAGTTCTAGCATCTTCCCTGGTTAATACTTGATTTTTATCCCCGAAGAGGAAGGGGGTCTTTTTAGACGTGGCCAACTCTTCAAATAAGCTAAATATCACAGGACTCTCCTATGATATTTTGTGACAAGAGACTGAATATCACCAACTGAAATTACTACTGCGATATCATCAATATCAAATTGAAATCCTAGCTCCCTCTCAATACTGGTTATGATGCTTAGATGAGCCAAGGAATCCCACTGGCTAATATTTAGCATAGACGCATCGGATGTAAGTGAGGAGGACTCAAGATTTAGTACTTTGGCCACAATATTAAGAACTTTTATCTTTAAATCTTCATGCATATCAATCCTTTTAAACTTTAGTCTTATTCTTAATTAAAATTAAAAGCGCTGACTCTAAAAAAATATGGAATTTCAAAGATACATACTCTTCATACCGTTAGCAATAAACGGCTCTACTAATTTCTTATATTCTGGATGGTTATCCAAAAATTCAATGATTTCTATTAATGGAATTTGTGGTGCATAGTGCTTAAAGTTGGAATAAATTTTCCTGCAAATCACTAGATCTTCTGGGTAATCTACCGTGAGACGAATATCCGTTCTGCAGATATTTTTAGGAGCCTCAATATATCCTATTCTAAATTTCGATTTATTTTGCCTAATATAAAGAGAGCACAACTCAGAACGATGAGATGCATTGCCATTCTCCCATGACTTAATATAAGCTGACAGAGCTATTATTTCCATCCCAGCGCCATCTGGGACATTATCTAAAGTTGTGAAGTCATTCCTATTCTCTATATGCTGATTCCAGGCAAAAGGAACTAGGTCATAGCAATTAAATGGTGACTCGGTAGTCATTCTAAAAATATCAGTACCACCCTCTTTCTTACAGCACTGAATTAGTCGCGACAATACATCAGTCTGATCCCCAATAATAAAACTAATATTATGTTTTTTCGCCACCTCCTTGAATACCTCATTTTCAACCCCCTCGCTTATGCCCAAGACAATTGAAGATATAGGCGGGGATAATTTCAATCCCTCAATAATGTAATCAAGTATGGTTAACCCATTATCAATATCAAGATTTTGCAGGGGTTTCCCATAAAGCCTAGTACCTTGATTTCGACAAGCCAAGCATGCAACTAGCTTTCTCATAATATATTTGAACGCAAAAATGGATGATCTTTTTTAAGAAAGGATGATGTTTTTTTTCCCACCAAAGACTCTGCTTCAGAAATGTACTCACTTGAAGATTCAACACCTACGCGTTTTAACTCAATATGAGCCAATTCAATCTTTGTGCCAGCCTCAATATTGCATTTGGCAACGGCTACTTTTCCAGCCCTTGCTTTGTATGCAATTTCCTTATCTGAAAGATTCAAATTTTCAGATCCAAGGGCTGGTTCTAAATCCTTCATTATTTTAACAAAGTATCCAAATCGATCCACACTAAGAGCAGAGATATAGTCTTCAATTTCAAGCAAGTAATCAAGTGTTATATGCTTTTCTATACAGCTAACGCCCGCACCCATAGCGATCAAGGGCAATTGAAATGCTTGCCGCTCATTGCCAACTGAATGATCCATGAAGCCCACTGCGACATTAGGGTAGCGCTTTTTAAGTGCAATTATTCGCATTAGGTTATTGTCTTCTAATTGAGTTGGCTCAGCCTGAAAACCATGAAGTAATGTCAGGTCACTAGGCAAGTCATCTTGACTCATCAATTTATCTATATCTTCCACGGGAACTCCACCCACAGAGATAAAGACCTTATCAAAGCTGGCAAATACTTTTTTTCGAAGTTGCATATTATAAAAATCTGTAGTGGATATCTTAACTCCGTCCGCTTCCAAACCTTTTGCCAGGGCAAGACTTCTATCACCATAAACATCGAAATAAAAATATTTTCCGGCGTCATGAGTCACCCGAACCAATTCAGACCATACCTCGTCTGGCATTTCAAGAGATCTGAAAAAATCAAAATATGGATAATGAGGGACGCACAACTCATCCGCATATACAAGCTGCATTTTTAAAGCATCAGCATTGGCTGCAATAGCGCCCTTTACAAGCAGGTAGGCTTGCTTAGGATTGCCTTCATACCCTTGTGCTATCTCCGCAATAATTTCAATGTCCATATTCTTTCCCATTTAGTCAAGGCCAAGAGCATAGCCATTTCTAATGATATTTAAACTCTCGCTACCGCAATTAAAAATTAAATCAATGACGGCCATATTAGAGACAAATTCTCCATTAGCCTGCGGATAGCTAGGATGTCTAAATGAAAAATAGCTTTGAAAAATACCGCATTTTGCAAATGCATCTGATTCATCTAGGTAGACTTTTGATCCTGGGGGTGAAACGTATTCTGTTGCACCAACCTCCATACATATGCTGGCTAATAAATCAGCCTTGGACCCACTTGATTCAATTGAACTTGATCGAAGTATAGGCGTTTTAATTCCGAGCTTTTCAGTAAAAAATCCAATAAGTGGGATTGTTAAATCAATCAATTTATTACTTGTTCTACGCTCGTAAATATCAAATAATCCAGTGGAATATTCATGATAAAAGCGGCATTTTTGATAGTTTAATTTTATTGCCTTAATGTGATCATTGGGAAACTTGCTGACTTCATCAATTTCAACATCCATAATCCGCTGCTCGCGCTTTCCTTTTGACGAAACAGGGATACTTAACCACTGAATGCCCTGAGATGTTTTGATTTGATTTCTCTGCTGCCATGTTCTGCGCGAAAACTGTACATCATCAAGAAAAATAAAAAGATCTACCGAATCCATTAAAGCAAAATAGCCAATCCAGGGAAGGTAGGTTGGCTGCATGATAGCAACTCGAGTCATCCCTCCACCGCCAAGCCGATTCCGTCGATGCCATAGCCATTGCCGTTATAGAACATGAAATGTTGATCTTCATACCTCACGACAGCTGCATATTCAACCATCTCTGCATCAAATTCTCCAAAAGCGCCAACCGATAATCCAACCAACTCATCATTGCGAATCCAATTTAAACCATCAATTGATTCAGCATATCCAAGCCTATAAGCATGTCCTTTATGGGAAAACCACATTTTCCATACACCATCCTCGAATATCACATATGGACGAGCGAGAGCATTTTCTGCAGAACTCTGAAAATCTATACATACTCGTCCATCGCGAACCCAATCTCTACCATTTTTTGAGGTTGCAACTTTAATATTGTAGCGTGGTAAGTCTTTATGCCGCCACTCAACACCTGATACGTAATACATTCTATATCCGCTATCTAAATTTACAACCCAAGGTGCAGTATTTAGATAAGGATCAGCTTGACAGCGCTCGATAATAGGCGCCCGAGACCAGCGCTGAAAAGATTTACCGCTATCTTTACTGATAGCAAGTCCACCAAACAAATGCATACGAACCGTAGACCCAGGATTCCAACCAATGTAATAAAGATAAATATGCCCATCAATCATCTTTACACATGAAGGTGTTACGCCATTATCATCAAAACAGCCGAGCTCCCCTGGAGAAAGCACTGGATGAGAAGATAACTCCAACACCTTGCCATCACTTTTCATATCGCATACTGCATATCCAATATGTGATCTATTGTGATCATCTCTTCCTGAAAAATATACCTTAACCAAACCATCGCCCAACATGTAAGGGGACGGAATCATACAGTGTGATCTCATCCAATACAGCTTTCTATTGGGTTGAATAATTAATCCCCTTTTTTTCCAACTGATTGTCGAATTTAAAGTCATGCAATACCTAATTTATTTTTAAAAATGGAAATATTTTTTCTTAATAACTTTTGCGCGCCTATCTTCTCCATCTATAAATTTAGCTGACTCCCCCAAGGCTATTGAACCATCTGGCATGTCTCTAGTAATCGAGGCATCCATCGCAATAAAACAATCATTTCCGATTTGACTAAAGTCTTTTACAGTTGAATTGACCCCAAAAAAACAACGATCCCCTATAACGCAATTTCCGGATATAACAACATGAGAGGATATATAGGTGTGATTACCAATGCGACTACCGTGCCCTAAGTGGTTACCTGACCAAATCACGACATTATTACCAATTTTCACCGATGGTTGAATAGTCTGGTTTTCCAACACAAAACAGTTATCTCCATGTAATAAATCAGGCCAAAAAACTGATTTTGAGCAAATGTACGATGCAAGCGTGTACCCAGAATTTTTTGCCTGAATATACTTTTCTTCTCGCAATTGATTTAGTCGACTATATGAAAGTGCAACATGCATATCAAAAGTATCTGATGGAAATTCTTTTATCACCTGACTATATGGAAGCAATGGTAGGCCGCACATTGTTGGTTGATTAACATGCTCATCATCTACAGTGAAAGCAACAACTCTATATTTGCTGTCATTTTTAAAATAAAAATATGCCAAATCCGCAACTTCAGCAGAGCCAAAAATTACTAACTCATTCATATAAAAAAATCTACCCCAAATCTTTTCTAGCAACGCCTATCAGAAAGTCTAACGGCAACTTCATAAGCTTTTCTTGGACTCTTCCAGTCTCAATATGCTTAAAATATTTCTCAAGGTAATATTTAAGATACCTTTCATTATCGAAGAAGAAAAATTTCTCACCATCCCTAAAGCCAAAATTTTGAATTTCATTTATGTGATTTTTTAGTAGCTTTGATCGAAGATATATCTCGTGCTCCGGCCCCACAGTTGACAGGTACAAAACGCCACCAGGTTTTAGTACTCTCTTAAATTCTGAAAGGGCATCTAGCATATCTTGCTCACTGCCTTCATAATGCAATGTATTAATCGAAAGCAGTAAGTCGAAGCAGTTATCCTCGTAAGGAATGGACCGATTAGAGCCTTCGGAGAACACCCCCTCAGAATAACCACGAGAATCCATCATCTTTTTGGCGCTATTTGCGATGTCTGAATGAATATCTATACCGTGAATAGTGCAACCCATATCAGCAAATGGTATTAGATTACTTCCAAAAGCACAGCCCACATCCAAAACCTTCCAGGAACCTTGGGGCTTGACTGACTTTTCTAAATAGTTTCCAAAGATAATCTTTAACATGACTTCATTTGGATATTTAGGATAGTTTCCAGACTGTAACTCCCTTACAAACTCATTATTCCATTCAATTTTCTGCATGATAATTTCTTTAAATTTTTACGTGATCCCAGGTTATGGGTTGATCTTTTGCAATAAATTTCTTAATTTTTGCGCCCACAATAACCGATGAATATCGACTACGCAAACCAATTGCAGGACGTTTTACGACAATATCTTCAGGATTTATAGACTCTCCACAATGAATATCTCGAGCCGCATACAACCCCTCACGACGACCCATTTCACGCTCTTGCTGCAATAGATTTTTATTGGAATCACCCAAAGATTTATGAGCTTGATGCAACGAGTCAACATAAGATTTTAATTCATTGGGCTCAAGAGAGTAAAAGTGATCTGGTCCAATGGATTCACGACTTAAAGTAAAGTGCTTTTCAAAAATATTGCTGCCTAATCCAATGGCAGTAATTGAGGCAACCGCATCTAAAGTATGATCAGAAAAACCAACCGGGCACTTAAACCTATCAATATAAGAGCTAATAACTCTCAGATTAACTTGCTCAACAGAAAGTGGATACATTGCTCCGCACTGCAAAAATGCGGCTTGATCATTGCCAGCCGATGTCAATATATTGGCGGCTTCTTCCACATCTACCATATCACACATACCGGTTGATATAAGGATGGGCCTACCTTTTGCTGCGACATACTGAAGGAAGGAAAGATTTGTGGTTTCCGATGAAGCTATTTTATGTGCTAGTACATCAATAGACTCAAGCACGTCTATGGACTCTCTATCAAATGCTGACGCCAAAAAATGAATGCCCTTTTCTTTTGCACGCTTATCGAGTATGGGAACCCACTCAGCATCCAACTCAATCGATTTAAAAATTTCATATAATTCGCCCCGATCTGGGTACAATACATCAGCTTTGAATAATTGAAACTTTACCGCGTCAGCACCGCTTTCAGCGGCAACATCAACAAGGCGAATAGCAGTATCTAAATTTTTATTAAAATTTGATCCAGCCTCAGCAATAATATATGGTGGACTTTTGCCCCCGACTATCTTATTGCCAATCATAAAGTTTTCTTTAAACATAATCAGTCCACTAATATTTGATCAATTATTTTTTGACAGCCTTTACCATCCACCAATTGCGCACCTCGAGCTGCCATTTTTGATCGCAGTTTATAATCGTTCATTAAACTAAATATAGCATTTTTCAGTTGATTTTCCGTAAAATCTGGATGCATATTCAAGGCAGTTTCGCATTTAGAAAAAGGCTTGTTAATCTCATGATGCACATTATCTATTGATATTAATACCGAAGGTGTCGAGGTTGCTGCAAGCTCATACTTTATTAAACCCGTTGTAGCTATTGCAATATCACACCAACGCATCTGATCTATTAGTGTTTTTGGCGAAAAAACTAGCATGCAGGAATGAGGTGAATTAATGACGATGTCGGATATAAATCTCTTTAGGCTACTGCTGAATAGAGGTCCAATAACAATTCGAATTTCTAATTTAACCTTTATGGCATTTAGAGACTCTAATACTCTAGGCGTTAAGCTCGTTGGATCTGAGCCCCCGCAACTTACTAGGACTTTTCTTGCAACATATTCAACTTCTCTTGGCGCTAAATTTAGATAAGGTGGTGCTAGAGCTACATAGGAGGCTCCGGACAAAACTAATGTATTAAATTCTTGTCGAATTTCACATACATATGGAAATATGACTATATCAAGATCATCCATTGAAGTGTATGCACTCAAAGCCTGCTCACCCAAGGCATCTATCAACACCAATTTCTTGGCAATTAAATTAAAAACCTTTATTACGCCAGAAACTTCCTCTTTGGAAGAAAATAACTTCGGGATCGATATATCAAAAACTACTACATCAAAAACTCCTAAGTTGCTTATGAATTTCTGTATTTTTTCAACGTATAAATCGGAAAGCGGCCTTATGATAAGCTCCCAATCATTAGAGAGCATCTTGTTTAAGGAATTTGCGCTACCAAAAATTAGAAAAGAAACATTGATACCACCCCTAAGTAGGGCATGCTCTGCAAACGCTAGGCCTCTGTTTATATGCCCATACCCATAAAGCTGATCTCCAATTGTTACATAGAGGAATCGCCTAAACTTCATTAATATTCATGCCTCACCCTTAGCAAAAAAGTTAATTAAACTTACGAAATACAGGCTTAACCACACTACCCACTATAGCCGAAGCCATTCCAGGTCCTTCAGCAGCCTTTTTCATGACAATCAATGTTTCACGGATTATCTCTAGTGCTAAATCTATTGTCTCAGTTTTATGCGCGTAACTTGGCACAACGTATGGCATGAGAAGACCTCGTGAGATCGTTTCTTGCAAGAAAAGCGTCCTCGCAATCATTGAAATTTGCCCACTCTCATCCCTAAAAGAAAAAGCAGGCTTCACTCCAAACCCCATTACCTCAATATATTTCTCCGCGCCAACTTCTGTAGCGACCTTTCTTACACCATCGATTAACTGCTGGCCAATAGCCCAAAAATGGGAAATGATATTGTGCTTACGTAATTCACTGATACTAGCAATTGCCGCAGCTAAAGAATGTGTTTCACCACCATGTGTTGTTGATAGAAGAAAAACTCGCTCCTGATCATGATCAATTCCCCCCAGCCTCATAAACTCTCGCTGCCCCACAAGTGCACTTACTGAAAACCCATTTGCCATAGCCTTTCCAAATGCAGACAGATGTGGAGTTACGCCAACCATTTCCTGGGCACCACCTAAGGCAAACCGGAATCCTGAAACAACCTCATCAAATATAAGTAACGCTCCATTTTTTTCACATAGCTCTTTAAGAGCCGACAAGAAACCATCATTTGGCTGTTCAAATGAAACTGGTTCCAACAATACACAAGCAATATCTTCCGGAAACTGGTCAAAAAGTTTTGCACAACTTTCTAGGTCGTTGTACTTGAATTTTAAAGTTAGCTGCTGCACCTCTTCCGGAATCCCCCTGGTCATTACAGTCGATCCTATAAACCAATCATGTACCGCATTAAATGCATCATCCTGACAGCGCACTATGTACTTCCTTCTCGTATATGCACGAGCCAATTTAACAGCAGCGGTAACTGCATCGGATCCGTTTTTTGCAAATTTAACCATTTCAGCAGAAGGAATAATATCCACTAAAAGCTCCGCCAATTCTCCTTCAATAATAGAAGGTCTACAAAAGTTTACGCCTCGCAGGATTTCATTTCTTACTGCTTCCAATACCGGCTCATATGCATGGCCAAGAGTTACTGTGCCCAGAGACATTGCCAAGTCTGTATACTGGTTTCCATCCACATCCCATAAATTACAGCCCATTCCGCGCTGAATAATCATTGGTGCATTATGAGGAAATTGGTCAGCACCCTTGCTATAGGTATGCGCACCACCAGGTATTAACTTTGCCGCCTTAGCAGCTGCAATTAAATTATTAGTATTTTTTCTTAAGCTTTGAGACATAATTTTCCTTACTAATTTATTGTCGCATCCTTAATTTCTGCAATGGCAACTCGATAATTATGTAAGTCACTATTGAAAATATCAAGGATGTAATTAGCAAGGCAATAAAGTTCGTTCTAAACCATTCAAAATTTCTTAAAAAGTATCCATGCCAAGCATAAATTGGATAAGAGAGGAGTCCAAGCCACATTAATCCTTGGTAAACAAAACCTTTTTCATTATCTTCAGAAGGTGCAAAAGAATGGCACATCAACATAGTCAGTATTCCAATATCCGTCGCTAAAATACCATAAATAGACCAGAATTTTTTTGGATGAGCATGATATAGATTTGCAATGAACATTAAAATTAATACTAGCAATACCATTGATAGTATTAATTTTTTGATGTTTTTTTTATTTTTAAATAATGTAGCTGCAAGTATGCCAACTATAAAATGTGGAAGATTTGAAATTATATTTCTACCATCAAATGACCAACCATAGTCAGATGCCAGAAAATATAATAGACAAACTGAAATCGCATAAAGTGAGAAACATAACCAAGTACGGACCCTATCCGGAGACTGTAATATGAAATATATTATAATTGGTGCCAGTATATAAAATTGAATCTCAATTCCAAGCGTCCAAAAAACACCGCTCAATACATAATCGTGATTAAACTGAATTGTAAATAATTGAGCTGGAATATC
>JACCDV010069702.1_pt1 | contig 20434 bp, 15 predicted proteins | sample 7446131 | NCBI WGS metagenome assembly JACCDV01 (sample SAMN15323448, study PRJNA562643) | freshwater metagenome | isolation source: river surface water | place: USA:Blue River Watershed | collected 2017-08-17 | reverse complement strand
TGTTGGATTGTTTATAGTCTGTAAAGCTGTTGTAAATTACAATGTTTGCCCGGCGTTGCAGGCCATATTCAACAAATTCTTCGATGCTGCTGAGTTCCTCTTCTGCCACCTGCGCCACAAATTTTCCCAACTGTAATCCTTCATCACTGTAGTATGCATTGAAATTGCGGGTTTGGAGGTATTGCCAGTTGAACTTTTTGTATTGCACCCTGTTCTTGCCGAATTCAACGGTGCTTACCTGTGCATCAGCATTGGCGGAAAGCATGAGGATGACAGCAAGTGTCTGGAATATTTTTCGCATGGTCGAATGATTCAATTGAATGGATACCTTTGTATGGTCCATGCAAAGGCATGGTTATGCAATAAAATTAGTGCTTTTAACCAAGAAAAAGGGGCAATGTTAAACGTTAAAATTTTCACTTTCAATCCGCTGCAAGAGAATACCTACCTGCTATACGACGCCACCGGATCCTGCATGATCATCGACCCCGGTTGTTACTTTGATGAGGAGAGGGATAAACTCACTGATTTTATTTCCAGAAATTCACTGAAACCGGTCTTGTTGTTCAATACACACTGCCACTTGGATCATGTTTTCGGCAATCGGTACATGCATGAGCGCTACGGACTAGAATTGCATATCCATGAGGGTGAAAAACCAGTTCTGGATCGGGCTCCTGCCAGTGGTTTGATGTGGAATGTGCCATTTGACAATTATGACGGTCCACTTCATTTTGTGGATATGGACAAACCACTGCGTTTCGGTGAAACGTCGCTTGAACTGCTTTTTACGCCGGGGCATTCTCCTGCCAGTGTGAGTCTGTATGCCCGCGAAGAAGGGTTTCTGATTGCAGGCGATGTTTTGTTCCGGGAAAGTGTTGGTAGGACTGATTTGCCGGGCGGCAATCCCGATGTGTTGGAGGCTTCCATCCGGCAAGTTTTATATGCCTTACCAGATGAAACCTGTGTATATCCGGGGCACGGTCCTTCAACAACCATAGGCCATGAGAAAAGGCATAATCCTTATGTTCCAGCCTGATATTAAATGAATCGGTAGATTTTGTTGAGATAGGGTACCTTGAGGAGTTCATGGCGTTCCTTTTTCAAAACAACAAATCCAAAAATAACAATCAATCCTGTTGCCATCAGATGCAGCAGTGCTGTTTCAGGATGCATGTTGCGCACCACATTGTGTACCACATAAAATACAACGGCTAGCGTGATATAGCTGAAGCTCCTCTTCCAATTGTAGGGCACCGGATAATGTATTTGCCCCAACAGGTAACTGGCTACCATCATGCTGCCATAACAGGCCACTGTGGCCAGTGCAGACGCCAGGTAGCCCAACTGGGGGATAAGCAGATAGTTTACCGCTACGGTAACCAATGCACCACCGATGGTGATGATGGCACCCGTGCCATTTTTGTTGGTCAGTTTATACCAGATGGAGAGGTTATAGTAGATGCCCAGAAATATTTTGGATAACATCAGGATGGGAACCAGAAAAAGGCCTTTCATGTATTCAGGGTGTTTCTTAACCCCCATAAAGTATTTCCAGATATCAGGGAAGAGGGAAACGCCCAGAAAACAGCAGCAGCAGGCAATAACGAACAGGTTCATGATGCGGGCATAGTTTTCTTTGGCGTTTTCAGCAGCAGCATGCTTGAAAAAAAATGGTTCAGCCCCCATTCGGAAAGTTTGGATGAATATCACAATCAGAGCAGCCAGTTTGTAGTTGGCACTGTAAATACCCACGGTTGATTTGATTTCAGACAATGAGCCGGGAAACCGTTTGAGCAACAGAAAGCGGTCGATTATTTCATTGACCATGCCACCAAACCCAACGATGATCAGCGGAAGTGCGTAAAGAAGGAGTTCTCTAATCAGCTTGAAATCCAAATGGAAGCGGAATGTTTTCCATTCAGCGAACAAGAGAAGGATGGTTATAAAGCTTGCTGCCAATTGCGCTATGAATACATAGCCTATATCCACAGCAGGTTGGTAACAGGATGCAAGCCAATTGTGCTTTCCGCTTTCATAAGCTCCTTTGCAGAAATGGAGAAAGAAAATCACCAACCCTACATTCACCAGTATATTCAGCAGCTTGATGAGGGCAAATTTACGGGGTCTTCCATCCTGTCTCAGTTTTGAAAATGGAATGACGGCAAGGGTATCAAGCGCCACAATAAGAATCATGTAAACGACAAATTGCGTATGGTTGCCCATTTCCATGAAGTCGGCTACAGGAGACCTGAATGCGATGAGCAAGACAGAAAAGAATAAACTCGACAGGATGAGGATGGCAAAGGTGTTGTTGAAAATGCGGCTGCTTTCATGGTCCTTTGAAAACCTGAAAAAAGCAGTTTCCATCCCGATGGCATAAATAATGTTCAAAAAGGCTGCTGCCGCATATAAAATGGAAATTTCACCAAATGCCTCGGAGGCATAAATGGTGGTGAGTATGGGGTTGAGCAGGTAATTGATGAACCTGCCTACAATACTGCTGAGGCCGAACCAGACAGTCTGGTTGGCGAGTTGCCGGATTCCTGCCAAGGGTTGAAGTTTCAGCAAAAATAAGGCATATACCAACTTCAGGCTGATTCCATAACTTCACACCCTCATTTTAAACCCAGCGTACCATGAGAGCAGTCATTCAGCGCGTTACCCAGGCATCGGTAAAGGTAGATGGAGTAGTTACCGGAAGCATTGGGTGTGGATTGCTGGTGCTTATAGGCATTGAAGATGCTGATGAAATGTCTGACATGGAATGGCTTGCTGCAAAGTTGGTTAACATGCGTATTTTCAATGATGCAGATGGGGTCATGAATGTTTCTGTTCAGGATGTACAGGGGGATATTTTGCTGGTAAGCCAATTCACTTTGCATGCTTCCACAAAAAAAGGAAACCGGCCTTCTTATATCCGTGCCGCCAAGCCTGAAGTGGCCAATCTGAAATATGAGGAATTTAAAGTGGTGCTGACTGCCGCCATGGGCAAACCGTTGCAGTATGGTGTATTTGGGGCCGACATGCAAGTTGAGTTGCTCAATGATGGTCCGGTCACCATTGTAATCGATACCAAAAACAAGGAATAATGCAATTGCAAGAAGCACAGCAAGCTGTTGATGCGTGGATTAAAACCATCGGCGTCAGGTATTTCAGTGAATTGACCAATATGGCCATCCTGACAGAGGAAGTGGGGGAGTTGGCCAGGGTGATGGCAAGAAAGTATGGTGACCAATCGTTCAAGCAAAATGAGTCTCCTGATCGGTTGGCAGATGAAATGGCTGATGTGCTTTGGGTGCTGATATGCCTGGCCAACCAAACCGGTGTTGACTTGACCGACGCTTTCAGGAAGAATATGGAAAAGAAAACCAATCGGGATGCCGATCGGCACAAGCAAAATGCAAAGCTAAGGGCCGACCAAGCTGAATAGCCTCTTCCCCGCTGACAACTTTTTTTTATATTTGCCAGACTATGATTATCAATGACCAGCAAAAATTTCAAGACATCATTTCCCATGCAAAGGAATATGGATTCGTTTTTCAATCCAGTGAAATTTACGACGGACTCAGCGCTGTTTATGATTATGGACCCTGGGGCAGTGAGTTGAAAAAAAATATCCGGGAATCCTGGTGGAATGAAATGACCAGGATGCACGACAATATTGTTGGGATTGATGCGGCCATCTTCATGCATCCAACCACCTGGAAGGCTTCGGGCCACGTTGATAATTTCAGCGATCCGATGATTGACAACAAGGACTCAAAAAAAAGATATCGTGTTGATCACCTTATTGAAGGTGTGGCAGACAGCCTGAACAAGGAAGGCAAGACTGCAGAAGCTGAGCAACTCATCAATGCGATGGATGCTTTGCTGGCTGCGAATGATTTTGCCGGTTTGAAGCAATTGATTGAAGACAATAAAATGAAATGTGGTGTCAGTGGGACTTGCAATTGGACTGATGTCAGGCAGTTCAACCTGATGTTCTCCACGCAGTTGGGTTCAGTGGCGGAAGATGCCAGTGAAATATACCTGAGACCAGAAACTGCACAGGGTATTTTTGTCAATTTCCTCAACGTGCAAAAGACAGCCAGGATGAAGATCCCATTTGGGATTGCACAGGTGGGCAAAGCATTCCGCAACGAAATCGTAGCCCGTCAGTTTATCTTCCGCATGCGTGAATTTGAACAAATGGAAATGCAGTTTTTCATCAGGCCTGGCACACAAAAAGAATGGTATGCCTATTGGAAGGAAGAACGCATGAAATGGCATACCTCATTGGGTATTCCTGCGGAGAACTACCGTTACCACGACCATGTGAAGCTCGCACACTATGCTGATGCCGCCGTGGATATTGAATATGCATTTCCCATTGGCTGGAAAGAGGTAGAGGGTATCCACAGCCGCACTGATTTCGACCTTAAGAGTCACCAGCAGTTCAGTGGCAAGAAGATGCAATATTTCGATCCTGAAATCAATCAAAACTATATTCCTTATGTGATTGAAACATCCATTGGTTTGGATAGGATGTTTTTGCTTACGCTTTGCAACGCATATCAGGAAGAGAAGTGGACAAAAGAGGATGGTAAGGAAGACAGCAGGGTGGTGTTGAAGATTCCAGCAAAATTGGCTCCGATCAAGTTGGCTGTGCTTCCACTTTTGAAAAAAGAAGGTTTGCCTGAAATAGCAAGGGATATCATGGCCACCTGCCGCAATGAGTTCTATTGTTTTTACGAAGAAAAAGATACCATTGGCAAACGTTACAGAAGGATGGATGCCTTGGGTACTCCATTCTGCATCACAGTGGATCACCAGACCAAGGAAGACAATACTGTTACCATCCGTTACCGAGACACCATGACGCAGGAGAGGATTCCGATTGAGGGATTGGTGGCGTTCATCAAAAGCAAAATGTAAAATCTCATCATCAGCACATAAAAAAAGACCGGCACTGCCGGTCTTTTTTTATGTGCGTGGATTTGTCCATTTACTGCTTTACAACCTTGTTTGTCGATTGGTATTTTCTGTCACCACTCGTGATGGTTACAATATAAGCTCCTGCGGGGAGATTGCCCAAATCGATACTACCATTCTGGTAACCGGTCTCTTTCCGGTAAACAACTGCTCCGGTCATGCTGGTAACCTGAATACCCAATTTCTTGATGGTATACATGTTGCCAATCTGATAATTGACCCTATCCCTTGTGAGATTGGGGTATACCTGCCTGATGAAGTCGGTATTGTTGCGGATCGGGTTGGTGACAGCAGTGGTGATGGTTATGGCATTGCCCAAAGTGGCGGCAAACATACCATTGCCATGGGTACCTACCACCAGGGTGTTGTCTGTCCACCGGTGTGCCAGTGAATTGATTACAGCATTATTGATCATTTCAGCCGGTGTGCCTGCAGCGCCTGTTTCTCTCGACCAAACAGTGCTTGAGCCACTGATGGCCGTGGTGCTGTAAAGACCGATAGAGGTGCCTACATAATATTCAATTCCGGTTGTTTTGGCAATGATTTCACAGGCGCGTACAGATGGGAGTGTCAGGTTGCCTTCAATGATTTGCCAAGTGGGTTGACTGGATGTGGCATTACCCGTCCAGAAAATACTGTTCACATTGTAGTTGGAAACAACTGCAATCAACGTATCCTGGTTTCTGGGATTCACGGCAATATCGCGAACCACTGAGTTTGAACTCATGCCGGACGGGGTTATGTCTGCAGGTTGAGCGCTGGTCAATCCCAGTTGGGGATCTCTCAGGCGGTAGATTTTCCCTTGGGATGTGCCTATGAAAAGATGATTATTGCCAGAATAGGGTCCCCTCGTAGTTTCCATGGCAAATATGCTGCCATTTACTGCCGGTGCAACGCCCTCCATATAGGTCCAGTTTGTTGATGTGACATTGGTGGCATCGTTTGTCCTATACAAGCTGTCCATGGTGGCATAGTACAGGTTGTCAGTATTGTCTGGGTCGAGGTGGAAATAGGTGATGAATTCTCCCTCACCAGTATTGTTGGGCTTGATTTTGGTGAAAGGACTTCCACTGCCGTTCAAACCAAAGAGATTCATCCGGTAGAACTGACCATTTTGTGCAGCGCAGAACAGGTGTTGGTTTCCGGCAGCATTCTTTTTGCTCATGCCCACTGCGCAGCCATCGCCTCCCAATAGCACATAGTGGTCATTGCTGTCTGGGGTTTGTCCGATAATGCCTGTCCTGTCCCTGAAAGTGGTGGAATTGTCTTGGGCACCACCAAAGAAGTTTCTCGAACCAGTGGTTGGATCGATGCCTACATGATAATATTGTAGTGTCTGGTATTGGGAGTTGTAAGTTTTATTGGTATTGGCATCATGAAATCCCCAAACCACTGGTGTAGCACTTACGTTGTCTATGGCACCAATGCCGCCATCTGAGGCAACCAGCATTTTATTTGGGTTGGTTGGGTCAAAAGCCAAGGCGTGAATATCCGCATGGCTGGTGCCTAACTGATCTGTATAAGTTGTGGAGCCAATGCCTCCAATGAAGCTGCTTGCTGCAACTGTTCCAAAACCATCCGTTGATTTGAACAGGTTTACGCCGCCGGCAAATACCATATTCGGGTTGGTTGGATGCACTGCCAGTGCCATATTGTAACCACCTTGCAATTCCATATATTTCGTCGTGGATGTGGTACTTCCCTCAGCTGTTCTGCTGGCACTGAGATTCTTACCGTGGCTTGTCCAGGTAAAAGGTGACGTTCCCATGTTGCATTTGAAGAGGTCTGCTTCAGATTTATTGTCAGTAGCAAAATCAGCGTTTTCAACCATGGCATACAGCAGGTTCTGGTTGGATGGAGACAGTGCCAAAACAATCCTCCCATAGCCTGCAACATATTCACCGGCGACAGTGGCATTGTCATAAGCCCTCCAGCCTGCTACGGAATCAGCTGCATCCTTGATGCCACCGGCAATGCGTGTGAAAGAACCTGCGTTGCCTGAGGGAGAGGAAAATATACCAGCCAAGTTGCGGTCGGCATTCCTGCCACTCATGGCTACAAAAACGTTGGTTCCTGCATTGTTGATCAGGATATCCGCAATGCCGCCTGTAGCGGTGGTTGGCACCGTGCTTCCGAATACTTCAGTCCAAGTGCTGCCACCATCACTTGAACGGACAACCCTGCGGTGAACAGCTGCATACACATCTCCGGTGGTGGGATGAACTACAACCTTGTGCACAAAACTCCATTGCGAGGAGAAGTTGATGATGTCTGCGACGTTTGTTGAGCTCAATTTGGTCCAGGTAGCCCCATTGTCGGTAGACTTGAACATTCCTTCGCCATAAATGAAGGTATTGGGGTAGCCAACTGAAGCGCCAATGGGTTCTCCAGTGCCAGCATACCAGGTGTCAGGCCTAGTGGGATCCTGTGCAATACTGGAAACACTTCTCAGCTGGTTGGCTGGGTGGACAAATTTCCATGATTTCCCACCGTCGGTACTCCTGAAAATGCCTCCTGTGACGCCACCGGCCATAATCACCTGGTTGGTTGTGCCATTGTAACGTCTGTCATAGACAATGGCACGGGTTCTGCCGCCGTTTTGGGTCGGCCCTACAGCTGCATAAGTATTATTGACCTGCGCACTGTAAAAAATGCCGTTTTCCTTGACGGGCAGGGTTCTCATCAGGGCCAATTCTTTGGCGCGGATACCTTCAGGGATCAGTCCGGTTTTGGGATCTCTGGTGAGCAACCATTCATATTGGGAGCGTCGTCTGGAGTTTTCTGTTTCCATCTCGGCTTCACCTTCCTCTTCTTCTGCAAGGATTTTGAAATTCCTTTTGTTCTTGCCTTCAGGTGCATCGTTTTGGGTAACAATCAGTATACCCATCGTTGCGGCAAGGGTAATCAAGGGTAGCAGCGCTTTTTTGTTTAACATCATTTGATTTGTCTGTATTGGCAATTTAACCAATTTTCATGGTCAGGGTTCAAAAAAATATGTCAAAATGCTTTGACGTTCCATCCGAGCCTTTGTTTAATCGTATCTTTGTGATTCTTGTGAAGGCATGAATCTGGAGCATCTATTGGACAGTTATGTACAATCCCCGCGTATCGCATCCATTGCGGATCATCTCGCTGTGCCCGGATCGGAAAGGATACTTGTCAAAAACGTTGCTGGATCTTTTGGCGCACTCACTTTTGCGTCACTTTACCTCCGCCAGGAATTAAACGCTTTCAACCACCTGATTATTTTGGAGGATGCCGGGGAAGCGGCATATTTCAACAACGACCTCGAACAACTGATCCAGCCTATTGACTTGTTTTATTTCCCCTCATCATTCAAGACAAACAAGAATTTCAGAACCCCAAGCAGCAGCCATGTTATGCTCAGAACGGAGGCCCTGACCCGTTTTGCCGGTTCCGGAAACAGGAAAATCATGGTAACCTATCCAGAGGCCCTCATGGAGCAGGTGGCCACAACAGAGGCCTTGGTTTCCAATGTCATTGCCATCAAAGTGAATGACCGTTTGGAAACAGACCTCCTGATGGAAAGGCTTGTAGGCTATGGCTTTGAAAGGACTGATTTCGTTTACGAGCCTGGCCAGTTTGCCATGCGGGGCGGGATATTCGATATATACTCATTTGCCAATGAAAAACCATACCGGATAGAGTTGTTTGGAACGGAGGTGGACTCCATCCGTATTTTCGATCCGGAAAGCCAGTTGAGTGAACGTAAATTGCTGCAAGTCAATATCATTCCGAATGCAGATGCCAATCAGACAGATGCGCAAAAGACTGATTTGATGGCGTTAATGCCATCCAATACCCTTGTATATACCAGCAACTGGCAATTGATGACCGACCGCTATCGGGATCATTATGACCATCTGTTACTTTTCCTGCAACAGGCTGGTGGTGTGGCAGACCAAAGTGAGGCTGATGAAAGGTTGGTAAATGCAGATTTGAATCATTTTACATCACCTGAAAAATTTGAACAAGCACTCGCATCCAGGAAATGTTTGGAGATGGCTGCAACAGGTTCGATACCTGATCCTTCATTTACCCATGTTTTTGATATTTTACCCCAGCCATCCTTCAATCGCCAGTTTGAACTGCTGATCAAAGACCTCAAGCAGCATGAATTGGCGAAGCATCCCATCTATATTTTTGCTGAAAATCCGAAGCAGCTGGAAAGGTTGTATTCCATTTTTACAGACCTGAAAGCGGAAATACAGTTCGTGCCGGTTCCCCGGGCCATTCACCAGGGGTTCATCGACAGGGAAAAAGGCATTGCAGTATATACTGATCACCAGATCTTTCAGCGATACCACAAATACAAAATCAAGCAGGCTTATAACAAAAGCAAGGCAATTACGATCCGGGCACTCAAGGAATTGCAGCCTGGGGATTTTGTGGTGCATATCGATCATGGTGTTGGTGTTTTCAGCGGCTTGCAGAAAGTGCAGGTGGGTGGCCAGACCCAGGAGGCAGTCAGGATTATTTACCGCGACAACGATATCTTGTATGTGAACATCAACTCATTACACAAGATCTCGAAATACACCGGAAAGGAAGGCCATGTGCCCAAAGTGAACAAGTTGGGCAGTGATGCTTGGGTGAAGCTGAAAGAAAAAACCAAGGGCAGGGTCAAGGAAATTGCCTTTGATCTCATCAAGTTATATGCTGAAAGGAAGTCACAGCAGGGTTTTGGGCATAGTCCGGACAATTATATGCAGATTGAGCTGGAGGCATCTTTCATGTATGAAGACACGCCTGATCAGGGCAAGGCCATTGCAGATGTGAAAAAGGATATGGAGCAGTCTGCACCAATGGACAGATTGGTATGTGGTGATGTTGGGTTTGGCAAAACAGAGGTTGCCGTTCGTGCAGCCTTTAAAACATGTATCGACGGTCGGCAGGCAGCCATCCTCGTCCCCACTACAATCCTCGCCCATCAGCATTACAAGACCTTCAGTGAACGCTTGAAAGATTTTCCTGTAACAGTAGACTTCATCAACAGGTTCAAATCCGCCAAGGAAAAGAAGGAAACATTGAAGCGTGTGCAGGAAGGAAAAGTCGATATTATTGTGGGAACCCATGCTTTATTGGCCAAAGACATCCAGTTCAAGGACTTGGGGTTATTGGTGATTGATGAAGAGCAGAAGTTTGGTGTTGCTCACAAAGAAAAGATCAAGACACTGAAAACGAATGTAGACTGTCTAACCCTCACTGCCACACCCATACCCAGGACCTTGCAGTTCAGTTTGATGGGCGCGCGTGATCTCAGCATCATCAATACCCCTCCACCCAACAGGCAGCCCATCCAGACTGAAGTGATGGTTTTCAATGAAGACCAGATTCGAGATGCGATTTATTTTGAAATTGAGCGGGGAGGCCAGGTATTCTTCATCCACAACAGGGTGAATGGTTTGTCTGAAATGGCCTTGTTGATTAAGAGACTTTGTCCTGATGTGAGTGTTGGTTTTGCCCATGGACAGCTGGAGGGTCACGAACTGGAAGAAAGGATTTTTGATTTCATCCACCGGAAATATGATGTGTTGGTATGTACCAATATCGTGGAAAGTGGTGTGGATATCCCCAATGTGAATACCATCATCATCAACAATGCACATCAGTTCGGACTGAGTGATTTGCATCAGTTGCGTGGTAGGGTTGGAAGAGGGAACAAGAAAGCTTTCTGTTACCTGATGGCACCGCCCATCAGCACTTTACCTGCCGATTCGCGGAAGAGACTGCAGACGTTGGAGCAGCATGCTGAGTTGGGGAGCGGGTTTCAGATTGCCATGCGGGATTTGGATATCCGTGGTGCGGGAAATATGCTCGGCGGAGAACAGAGCGGCTTTATGATTGAGATTGGTTTTGAAATGTACCAGAAGATATTGGATGAGGCCATCAGAGAGCTGAAACGAACTTCATTCCGGGATGTTTTCAAAGACGAGATTAGTCGCCAGGATGATTATGTGCAGGACTGCACCATCGATACCGATTTGGAAATCCTCATTCCTGACGGGTATGTAGACCAGATTGCTGAAAGGCTGTTGCTTTACACCAGACTCGACAATTGTCGTGATGAAGAGGAACTTCAACGCTTCCATGCCGAAATGATTGACCGTTTTGGTCCAATGCCAGATTGTGTGGAGGATCTTTTTACAACAGTACGCTGCAGAAGAATGGCAGTGGAAATGGGCTTTGAGCGGCTTACGTTGAAGCAGCAGACATTGAAGTGTTATTTTGTGAATAACCCCGATTCGCCATATTTTACATCAGATACCTTCAATGCCATCCTGTTCCATTTGCAAAACAGGACAAACAAAAGCCATCTCAAACAAGTTGGGAAAAACTTTATGCTCGTAACTGAAAATGTGGCTTCAATGGACCAGGTGCACCAAATCCTTTCACAGATGAACAAAACCATCCAGGAAGAAAAGGAAAGAGGGAGTATTACAACTCCCTGATCCAAATGTTTCTGAAGCTCACCAGGTCACCATGGTCTTGCAGGATGATTGGTTCTTTCATACTGTGTGGCTTGTATTCAGGAATACCAATATATTCTGAGCCTCCCCAAAGTGCAGCATTGTTTTGGACAAGCACACCATTGTGTATTACCGTAATCCTGGCCTGGGATTGGAGCCGGCCGTCTGCAGAAAATCTAGGTGCAGTAAAGATCACATCGTAGGTCTGCCACTCACCGGGTTTCCTGCTGGCATTGGCCAACGGAATCAATTGCTTATAGATGCTTGCGGCTTGTCCGTTTGAATAGGTTTTGTTTTCGTAACTGTCAAGTACTTGAAGTTCATATTTCCCCATCAGGAATATGCCGCTGTTACCGCGTCCCTGACCTTCACCTTTCACCACTGAAGGTGTTCTCCACTCGATGTGCAACTGGCAATCTCCGAATCCCTGTTTGGTAGAAATGGTTCCAGATCCGGGTTTTACAGTCATGGCGTTATCACTAATAGTCCATTCGACAGCCTTACCGTTTTGGCCATTCCATGAGGAGAAATCCTTGCCATTGAAAAGAACAATCGCATCAGAGGGTGCATCCTGTGCTGTGGGGCCTGGTTTAACAATGGCAGGAACGGGTTGCCACATTTCGGTTAGTTTGGGATCACCAGTTCTGCCTTGTGAGAAGCAAAGTGTTGATGTGGCGGCTGACGCAAGCAGCAAATAAAACTTTTTCATATCAGGTCTGTTTATTGGTTGATTTATTGATGGTTCAATTTACGGAATTTATCATCTTGTGATTGAATTGGATAATTTTTATATTTGAAACAAATCACCTGCGTATGGTTTCAAAAATCACTGAGGGCATCAAGATCAGTGTTGAACAATTCTATCAGCCTGATTATTCCAATCCCCTCCAACAGGAGTTTATGTTCGCGTACCGGGTTACGATTGAAAATAACAATAGCTTTCCGGTTCAGCTGCTCAGGAGACACTGGTTCATTCAAGACAGCAATACAGAACAAAGGGAAGTTGAAGGGGAGGGGGTAATTGGGGTTCAACCTGTCATCAACCCTCAATCGCAATACCAGTACATTTCCGGATGCAATCTGAAGTCTGAAATCGGCCAAATGTTCGGCACCTATCTCATGGAAAATGTACAGACCAGAGGGCGTTTTAAGGTGAAAATTCCCGTTTTCCAGATGGAGGCGCCCTGCAAAAGAAATTGACTTTCCTAATCTCTCTTGACGTAACTTTACATGTCTTCAAAAAGAAAAGGCACTGACAAATGGGGTATAAAGTAACATTCAACAACAAGAACAAAGTATTTTTCAACGCTTTGAAAGCAGAAGTAGATGCCTATTTTGAGCGAAACGGTATCAGCAAAACGGGTAACTGGCGGCTGTATGGTAAGACAATGATTCTCATACCTGGGGCCATTGCCCTGTATACCGTACTGATGATGGTGGATATGCATTGGGCTCTTTCTTCTTTCCTTTGGTTCGTGTTCGGTCTCAATATGGCTGCTATTGGATTCAACGTCATGCATGATGCCTGCCATGGCAGCTTTTCAACAAAAGGTTGGGTCAATGAGATTTTCGGACTCACCAACAATTTCTTGGGTGGCAATGCATTCATGTGGAAATTGAAACACAATATCATACACCACACCTACACCAATGTTGATGGTGTGGATGATGATATCAACAACATGCCATTTATGAGGCAGTGCAACTCACAGCCTTGGAAACCGATGCATCAATTCCAAAGCACTTACATGTTCGTGCTCTATGGATTTACTTCCCTTTTCATGTTTTTCATGGATTACATCAAGTATTTCTCCAAGAAAATATACACGACTCCCTTGAAGAAAATGGAAGCATCTGATCACATCATTTTTTGGGTGGGTAAGTTGTTTTTCATAGCATTTTATATTGTACTACCCATTATAGTATTGGGTTGGCAAGGTTGGCTGATCGGGTTTTTGATCAGCCAGGGTACCTTGGGGCTGACCCTTGCATTGGTTTTTCAACTGGCCCATGTTGTGGAACACGCTGAATTTGAAACTGCAGGGATTGATCCGGTTAAAATTGAAAACGAATGGGCCATCCATCAAGTGAAAACAACTGCAAATTTTGCTTTCTCCAATAAATTGGTAACCTGGTTTGTTGGCGGATTGAATTACCAGATTGAGCATCACCTGTTCCCGAGAATAAGCCACATTCATTATCCTGCGATCAGCAAGATTGTGCGGGAGACATGTGAGAAATTCGATTTGCATTACATTTATTTCCCATCAACAAGGGCTGCCATAGCCTCCCATGTGCGGTTTATGCACCAGATGGGCCAGCGCCCTTGATACTAACGGGGTTTGTATGCAGACCCGGCAAGAATCTTTTGACCATCCAAAGACAACAGTTCATCGATTGTTGTCTTTGGATTTTTTTGCATATACGCCCTGATTAATTGGCGGCCCGTAAAAAGTGAAATGAATCCAGGGGAACCGAGTCCGAATTCCGGTGTAGAAGGGCCGTCGTTCAGGAAGGATCTTGTCTTCATTAGATCGGTCTCAAACAGAAGATTATTCTCCGTGAAATGGTTCCAAATGAATCCTTCAGACTCCTCGCAACCTTTCAATTGCGCTGCCGTATAACCAAGTTTGAGTGTGTCTGGTGTATCTGGCAGCATGAGGTCCAGCAGATACATGCGTTTTCCATGATCAGCTATGATATCAATCATTTTCGCTCCGGGTTTTAACGGTGGGTGAATATCATCGATGATGTTTTTGATGCTGTTGACAACAATATAGTCGGTGGTGAATCTCCTTGAAATATATTCTGGGTACAGTTGCTGACCGGCCTCACTTTTGTAAACCATTGAATTGCTGCCCAGGTGGAGCTGGAGCCCGGCGCCTATGGCAAAATTGGTGATGATTTCACCTGATCCACCGGTTGAACCGTATGCAAAAATATCCAATGGTCCTACGAAAGTGATGAATTGTTCAGGCAGTTTATAGGCCGGAAAGTAATGTTTGACATACCGGAAAGCCATTTTCAGCTCTTGTCCTGCTTTTTCCACTTCCTTGTCCAATACCAAAGTGGAATCATAAATTGGTCTATAGTCACGGATGAATTGTTTGATTACAAAATTCCAATTGCCGGTATCGACACCCTCCAATCCCAGAATCTTTCCTGTATAATCTATCAGGAAATTATGGTACGCTGACGACCGCAATGCCTCAAACCCCTCATCCAAGTGGTTGGTATCGAGTGCAAAAAAATCTTTTTCAAACCTTTTTACTTCCAGATTCACTTGAATGTTGGAAACATCTGGGCGTTCAGGGCCTTGCTGGCATGCTGTGCAACAGGCAATAACAATTAAAAAAAGGGATAAAATCTTGTAAAGCAATATGCGGCTCATGGTAGTATTGGTTATGGAATCTCAAAATTAGGACAATCGGAAAGATAGCTCAGCTTCAACTTTGTTTTTGAAGAACTTTCACGTTTATTTCCCAATTTTGCCTCATGAAGGTCTTCATAGCCCAGCAGAATTACCATATAGGAAATTTCGGATACAATCTATCAAAAATGCTTGAAGCCATTGCCATGGCTAAAAGCGAGGGTGCAGATCTGGTGGTCTTTTCTGAGTTATCTGTTTGTGGGTACCCACCACGCGATTTTCTGGAATTCAGTGATTTCATAGCCCAATGTGAAAATACCGTAGCAGCGATTGCCAAACACACGGATGACATTGGCGTAATTGTTGGTACACCAGTTAGAAATCCTCAAAAACAGGGTAAAGATTTGCTCAATGCTGCGCTGCTCCTTTATCAGGGGAAAATTTACGGGGAGGTCCATAAAACCCTTCTGCCCAACTACGACATATTTGATGAATACCGGTATTTTGAACCAGCTTCCAGTTGGCAGCTCATCACTTTTAGAGGCATCAGAATTGCGCTGACCATCTGTGAAGACATTTGGAACTTGGGCGATAATCCTCTGTACACCATTTGTCCGATGGATAAACTGGTGGAGCAAAAGCCCGACCTGATGATCAACATATCAGCCTCTCCTTTCGATTATGACCATGATCAGGATAGGCTGGAAGTTGTGAGGAGAAATGTGCAGAAGTATCAGCTGCCTATGATCTATTGCAATGCCGTGGGCGCCCAAACGGAAATAGTTTTTGATGGGGGCAGTATGGCATGCAATATTAAAGGTGAAGTAGTTCATGCGTTGGCATTTTTCAAAGAAGATCATTGTATAGTGGATGTAGGATCTTTGTTTCGGGGTGTTGGGGGCGAAACTTATCAACGGGTGAAGATGGGTGCTGATATGCGCGTGACCAAAGCCAGTGACCCTGATAATATCATACGGTATCTAACTTCGGCTCCCAATATCGCACAAATCAGAGAAGCCCTGGTGATGGGTGTAAGGGACTATTTTGCCAAGATGGGATTCAAAAAGGCCATCTTGGGAAGCAGTGGGGGCATTGATTCAGCCGTCGTTCTCACGCTTGCGGTTGAGGCATTGGGTAAAGACAATGTAACTGCCGTATTGATGCCTTCCGGGTTTTCCAGTTCTCATTCCGTAGATGATGCCAAAGTACTCAGTGAAAACCTGGGCAATCCTTATCATATCGTTTCCATTCAGCCGGTTTACGAACAGCTGCTCCAGACGCTTTCGCCACTTTTTGAGGGTACACCCTTCGGGTTGGCTGAAGAGAATATGCAGAGCCGCAGCAGGGGCAATATCCTGATGGCAATAGCCAATAAATTCGGACATGTACTCCTCAATACATCCAATAAAAGCGAATTGGCCACGGGCTATGGAACCCTCTATGGGGATATGGCTGGTGGTCTCAGTGTGATAGGGGATCTATACAAAACACAGGTTTACGCCCTTGCACAACACTTGAATACAAATGGGGAGTTGATTCCAACCCATATCCTGACCAAGGCACCTTCGGCTGAATTGAGACCCAATCAAAAAGACAGCGATAGCTTGCCAGAGTATGATGAGCTCGACCGTATTTTGTATCAGTATATTGAACGCAGGATGGGGCCTGGCGCTATCATCAGCAATGGAGCTGATCCTGCATTGGTCAATATGGTTTTGAAGATGGTCAATAGCAACGAATACAAACGCAACCAGTTTTGCCCAATCATCAGGGTCAGTACAAAAGCTTTTGGAGTGGGCAGAAGGGTACCGATTGTTGCAAAATATCTTTCATGAGAGGGGTCGTATACAAATCCACGGGAAGTTGGTATGTGGTGAAAACCGCAGCAGGCACGGCCTATAAAGCACGGTTGAAGGGTCGTTTTAAGATTGACGGCATGACATCCACCAACCCCATTGCCGTAGGCGATGAAGTGGAGTTTGAGATGGAGGATGAGCTGGAAAACAGGGTTATGATTCACACCCTGTTCCCCAGAAGGAATTATGTCAACAGGATATCTCCTGCCAACAGAAGATTGCACCACATTATTGCATCCAACCTGGATCAGTCCCTGCTGGTGGCGACACTCCGGGAGCCCAGGACCTCAGTGGGTTTTATCGACCGCTTTTTGGTAACCTGCGAGGCTTTTCATATTCCTGCAATCATCCTATTCAATAAGTCAGACCTTTATGGAGATCAGGAACAGGCGCTATTTGCCGACAGAAAAGCCATGTATGAGTCCGTAGGTTATACGGTGCTGCTTACTTCTGTGCAGGAGCAGCAAGGGATAGACGCATTGCGCTCTGTGCTTCAGAATAGGGTTACCCTGATCAGTGGACATTCAGGCGTTGGCAAATCCAGCCTCATCAATGAAATCCTCGATGATGCCCATATCCGTACGAGTGAGGTCAGTGATTGGAGCGGCAAAGGGATGCATACCACTACATTTGCTGAAATGTATGACCTGCCTGATGGTGGCAAGTTGATAGATACACCGGGGATGAGGGAATTTGATATTGCAGATATTGACAAATCGGAGCTCTCCCATTTTTTTCCTGAAATGCGTGCTATGTTGCAGGATTGCCAATTCAACAATTGCATGCATATCAATGAGCCTGGCTGTGCCATCAAGGAAGCAGTTATTCAAGGCCATATCCATGAAGAGCGGTATGTCAGTTATTGCACTATTCTAGACAGTATCCGCGAAAAATCATGGTGAGCAGTTCACTTGAACCAGCTGCTGTAAAGGGTGTAGTTGTTGGCAATCCGCTCGATTTCTCCACTGACCTTCTCAGGTGAAATGTCTTTGACTTTTTTGGCGGGTACACCTGCAAACACCGATCCTGGAGGGATGATGGTTCCCTCCAACACAACAGCACCTGCAGCAACAATGGAATAGCTACCCACTTCAACCCTATCCATGACAATTGCCCCCATGCCAATCAGAACATTGTCGTTCACCTTGCAGCCATGAACAATCGCACCATGTCCGATACTCACGTTGTTGCCAATGGTTGTGGCATGTTTTTCATAAGTGCAGTGGATGACGGCATTGTCTTGAATATTCACTTTGCTACCCATGCGGATTGCGTTGACATCCCCCCTGACTACTGCATTGAACCAAATGCTGCAAGCTTCACCCATCACAACATCCCCAACAACAGTTGCATTGGGGGCTACAAAAACATCTTCAGGGATTATTGGGGATATTCCCCTTACCGGGAGGATTACAGGCATATTTTTTTCATGAAGTTATTGCATAAAGCGGAACTTTGCTTTCATGAACCAACGTGAACTTTTTCTGCGACATGTGGCACAGACTTCAGATGCACCACTTGCCTTGGAGATGGTGAAGGCTGAGGGCTGTACCATGTGGGATAAGCAGGGGAAAGCGTATCTTGATCTGATCAGCGGTATCAGCGTTTGCAACGTTGGCCATAGCAATCCGAAAGTCGTGGAAGCCGTTAAAAGGCAGGCTGAGCAATATATGCACCTCATGGTTTATGGTGAACTCGTGGAGTCGCCCCAGGTTCAGTATGCCCAAGCGCTGGCAGCGCATCTTCCTCCTGCGTTGCAGTCTGTTTATTTTACGAATTCAGGTGCAGAGGCAACGGAAGGTGCCATGAAGCTGGCAAAACGCATCACCTGCAGGCATAAGATTGTTGCATTCCACGAATCCTATCATGGGTCAACGCAAGGTGCTTTGAGTGTAATGGGCAGTGAGTATTGGCGCAATGCTTTCAGACCTTTATTGCCTGGTATAGTGCACCTGGAGCACAACAACATTGCTGCGTTGGATGCCATCGATCGAGATACTGCCTGTGTAATCGCAGAACCCATACAAGCTGAGCGAGGCGTAATGGTGCCAGCTCCGGAATGGATGAAAGCCTTGCGTGACCGTTGCAATGAAACAGGAACAATGTTGGTGCTGGATGAGATTCAGACAGGCATGGGTAGGACAGGCTCCCTTTTTGCTTTTGAACAGGTGAATATTGTGCCGGATATCCTGTTGCTTGGAAAAGCATTGGGAGGAGGTATGCCACTTGGTGCATTCATCTCTAGCACTGAAAATATGAACGCCTTTACTGCCAATCCTGTACTCGGGCATATCACCACTTTTGGGGGGCATCCGGTCTGTTGTGCAGCGGGACTTGCTGCTTTCGATTTTTTACAGGAATCGGGGTTGATTGGAACCGTTGCAGAAAAGTCAGCCTTATTTGCTGAAAGGCTCAAACACCCTTTGATAAAGGGGTTTCGGTCGGCAGGGTTGCTCATGTCAGTTGATCTGGGATCATGGGAAACCAATAAACAGGTGATTGATGCCTGTATTGAAGCAGGGGTCTTTACCGATTGGTTTTTGTTTGCTTCAGGGTCGATGCGACTAGCACCACCCCTGATCATCACAGCAGCAGAAATCCATCATGCATGTGATATCATCTTGCAGGCATGTGATAGGTTCAAAAACTGAAGCGGAAGCTGCCAAAAACGCCGAATCTTTTATACCCTTCTACAGGCATGGGTTGTGGTGCCAAACGCCATACCAGATCGATCCTGAAAAAACGAAGAATATTGTCGACACCGGTACCCAATTCCATATAGGTTTTTCCGTTCAAGCTGGTAAAAGGGAAGCCTTGCCGCAGGTTCAACACTTCGTTCTCCGCATTCAGGCTGCCCCAAAGCAATTTCATGTTCCAAAACTGTCGCAACTTGAACAATTTATTTTGCGGGAAAATCCTGAAAAGACCACTCCCTATATTGTGTTCAATATTGAATCCGCTATACCGGTCAAACACATATTCATACCGGTTCATCAGGTTGAAGGCATACTTATTGTAGTAATAGATTTCGTTGCCGGGAGCAATATTCAACAACATATAGGGCAGCCGGCCGTTGACCCTTCCTGCATAAAAATTATAGTAGATATTCCCCAAAGGCGGAACTTTCAAGTAGTCGCTCAGGCTGAAGGTGAATTTAGAATAGGCATATCCGCTATTCAGGATACCTTTAATCCCTTGTGTGAAATAAAATTCCGTTACCGGATAATCACTGCCCAAGCTGGTTCTGAAAAAGTCATCCTGCAGGAAGCGCTCCAAATAGGCGAAACGGATTTTGGCATTGAACTGGAAGTCATTGAAATTGCCGGCATTGTCGGCCTGACTATAATCGGTTTTGAATGGCAGATTCCTGATGGGGTCATACAGTTTACGATGGACGTTTGTAGTAATTGAAAGTCCTGAACCCCACTCCTTGAAGTATTCAATTTTTTGTTGTTCGATTCGGATCAGTTTGATGGGCACTGCTGCCTTACGTGAAGTCAGCGCAAAAAGATTGTCATAACCGATTTCATCGTAATAGGTCTGCCCATAATCCATATCCTTCTTGAAAAGCAGGCGAATACTGCTCCTGGGGTCTTTGCCCAACATGAAAAGGGATTCGAATTTCCCCTTCCATTGCCTGTCTTTTGTTCCGTAAGCCAAGTAGGAGGAGAGATACACATTTTTATTGAATCGGTAGTTTGTGCCCATATCGAACCTGAAACGCATGCCTTCATGTACATTTC
>JACCDV010509653.1_pt1 | contig 20437 bp, 20 predicted proteins | sample 7446131 | NCBI WGS metagenome assembly JACCDV01 (sample SAMN15323448, study PRJNA562643) | freshwater metagenome | isolation source: river surface water | place: USA:Blue River Watershed | collected 2017-08-17 | reverse complement strand
CAAAGGGGCGGCACCTACAGTGCCGCCCCTTTGAAATTTCCCCCAAAAATTGCTATAACTATCCAACTCAAATTCCTCGGAATTTGAGTACGGCTCTATCGTCTAACGGCTAGGACACAAGATTCTCATTCTTGTAATCGGGGTTCGATTCCCCGTAGAGTCACAGCATATTTTATTAAGCAAAAGCGCCCCACTGGGGCGCTTTTGCTTTTAGAAAATAGCTGTGACTCTAAGCAAGCAAACTGCTTTGCTTGCGTCGGGGAATCGAAAGCCGGAGCGATGTGAGCCTGCGAACGAGTGAGGCAGGGTCGTGAGCGATATATTTTTAATGAATGAAATGAATATAAAAATAATCGACTCCTGACCGATTTTCCGTAGAGTTATACTAACTTATTCAAGAGCTATACCCTGTTCAAATCAGCTATTCCAAATCTGGTGTGGCCAGCATAACGTTATCGCGGTCATTTAATAAAACAATTACGGGTTGTTTTAATTTTAATGCCTTGCCTGTAGCGACCACATGTCTATCGTCAAGGTTTGGTAAAACATTCGCATAATCAGAACCGACATAGTTTTCCAAAAACTGTTTCCCTGTATCATCAAAAATCTTGAAGGCAAAAATAGTATTGCATTGGTTTAGGATTGTCTTACTAATATTTGCAGTTCGTTGTGTAATCACGAAACTACCCAATCCGTATTTACGTCCTTGCAAAATTACCCGTGCAGTACCATTTGCCGCAACACGATCCCCTTCATTTGCGGCCGAGTTCCACTCTGGAATTAGTGAGTGAGCTTCTTCAAAAACCAAAAGTAACTTTGCTTCTCGTTGCATACCTAAACCTCTGGCTATATCTAGTGCGACTTCTGACACTATTCTAGTAATCTCTGCCACTGATAATTGAGCGAATGGTGCATACATTTCCCAAACACCATTTTTTTGTCTATTTTTTGCGTGTTCCGCCTGTTGTATTGCAAGGATTTCTTCTGGGTTTATGGTCATCACTCTCTTTTCGGATGTAATAAACGCATCCAACTGCGTATGTATATAACTTCTCAATAAATCAACATTTCCTCCCGACTCTTTCGAGTCATCAGTTTTAATGGGTTGAGCGTTTAAATAGTCATTTACTCTCGCAAATGCATTCGACTCAATAATCGATTCACTTATGTATCTCGGGAGGCCTCTACTAGAGTCTGAATACTCACCTGTAATATCTAAACAAACTACCTTAACTTGTGTTTGGGCCACTACTTTCTGCAAAAGTTCAAAGGTTAAACACGATTTACCAACACCTAGTATTCCAAGAATTGCAGTGTTGTGTGTAACTAAATGATTGAAGTCTGATATTTTTACGGGATAGTCAGATGACGGCAACTCTCCAATGTCACTCGGATCTTTAGGTAAACCAAAATCCTCCAAAGTTATAACAGGTGCGTACATCTCTGGAAGCCATTTAACATTAGATATTTCCCTCGTCTCCTCATTGTAATGACCCAATTTTCTAGCGGTAGCCACAAAGAAGGTATCTGCAGAACTATGGTCGATGGACTCATTTTTTGCTAATGCACCAAAAATTTGATACAGGACTCGAACGCCACGGATTTCAACTGACACAATCGAACCCTCCGAAACTTTAACTTCTTGGTTAAACAGACGAATATTAATTTTTTGAACACCAGAACCTTGTTCGACATAGCCGACAACCTTTTTACCATCTACACCTTGTGGTTGGGTACTTATTTCATTTGACCTTGATATTAATGAATCATCACGTAACACAGTATCGCTCATTAGAGCTGCCTGAATAACTTCACGCCCAAGTGCGGCCGTTACTTTTATTACAATAGCAGTCGTTTTGTTACCCAATGATCTAACCTCAAGTGAGTCACCAACGTTAATTGCTTTAGCGTCTTTTTTATAAAATCTTTCTACTGAAAAAACACGACTATTCTCAATACTAGACACGCGCCCAATTATGCCTTCATCGGAACTATAAATTTTGAAACGTGAAGAAATAAATCTGATTGTGCTTTCAACCCAATAAGCACTAATGAACAAAACCCAAAAAGAAAATAGTAGGACAAACGCTTTATGGTCTTCACCAAAAAAGCTGTAGATGGTAACTAAATAAATTAGAGAGAAAGAAATTTTTGATTGACCAACTTTAACCAGAAAATCTGTTAGTAAACTACTTAAACGCCACAAACCTGACTGCTCTTTAGCAAAAATAACAATAACAGTTAGGCCGAGTAGAAATAAACTGCTATACAAAATATAACTTCTACCCAAATATTCAGTCCCCTCTGGTAAACCTAGTACAAAAAGTATGATAGCCGAAAGGTTCACTAGGACATCGGTCGGTTTAGCAAAATACGGCTCTGCGATATACACCCCAAAAATCAGTAACAATCCGGCGGATACTAAAACATAGTTGTAACTTGTTCCTTCCGTAAAAACAGACGATAAGTTACCGGAAAGGTACGATAAGGTTGCTACCAGTACGGAAATATATATCACGACTGCTGAAATGCGCTCCCTAAAGGTTAACTTGTTATCTCTCACAGTGACATAATATGCTTATTTCTATGTCTGGCAAGACCAAAGAGTAATGGCGATATGGGCACCTGCAAATTTTATAATACTAGCAGATCGTGATTTATCTACCCCCCAAACCCCCGCACAATCTCCCCCTCCTCCGCCTTATCCAGCGACTTCTTAAACCGCGCTCCCTTCTTCCCTTTCACTCGCGCTTCACACTCCGCCCAGGTAGCGCGTACTTTCACCACCCCATCAACAGCGCTTATATATGAGTAAGCCTTTTGACTCTGGCGTTTGCGAGCGTCGCTTCTATCTTGCGCCTTACTCTCATCATATGAGGTGTTGTGAATGTCGTGAGCGTAACTAGCGACTACACCTTCATATAAATCAAAGGCGCCCTTCTCTGCAAAAGTTGAGGCGATCACATCCGCACGTTCGTTACCTGCTAGTCCTGAGTGTCCAGGAATCTTGTGCCACGTTATTTCTACCTTCCCTAATAGTGGCAAGAGTTCTTGCCAGAGTTCTTTATTTAAAACATCAGTCTTTGCTTTTGTTACCCAGCCATTATTAGCCCAACCAAACACCCAACCCTTGGCTCCTTCCACTACGTACTTTGAGTCAGTATAAATATCGACAGGCACTTTCTCCGGTGCGATGGCTTTCAGCGCTTCTACCACAGCCTTTAGTTCCATTTCATTATTGGTGGTGTATTCCTTGAAGCCGCCTTTTTCAGTAATGGTGCCGCCGCGCAGGATAACTACCCCAAAGCCGCCTCGGCCAGGATTACCCTTGGCGGCGCCGTCGGTAAAAATAATAGTCTTATGTATCATTGCTCCAAAAGTGTAGCACATCGCTATTACAGCGATTATTTGCTAGGATTTACCTATGAAGATTACCTCCGCAGTATTTGTAAAAGGCGTCATGGGAGATGACGCTATTTTGGAAGACGGAATACCGCAGATTGCGTTTATTGGTCGTTCTAATGCTGGCAAATCAAGCTTGATTAATTCCCTCACCGGAAAGTCTAAACTCGCTATCACCAGTAGCACTCCAGGGCGAACCAAGGAACTGAATGTCTTTAAGATTAATGGAACCCATTACTTCATCGACCTTCCTGGTTACGGATACGCGAAGACTGGTGGAAAAGACTTGGAGAAACTAAACAAGCTTATTGTCTGGTATCTCCTTGAATCAAAACACACTCCAAGAGTAGTGCTTTTAATTGACGCCGAAGTCGGCCCAACAGCCAACGATATCGAGACTCTCAAAGAACTAGAGCGTACCGGAAAAGATATTTTAGTGATAGCCAACAAGGTAGATAAGATAAAAAAATCACACTATCTCACCCACATGCGTAAGCTGCAGGAAAAAGTACAGGGCCACAAGCTATTCCCCTACTCCTCTCAAACAAAAGTCGGAATTGAGGAACTCCGAGCCGAGCTTTTGGCGTAAGATTTCCTCTCCGGTAAAGACTTGCGCTTTTAAATATATGTGTTAATGTTCTCGGTCTTGGGCCAACAAATCCGTCCAAGCGTGACCGGCACCCGCCGGGCATGAAGCTCTATTGAGGATAAGAAACCATGAAGCGTTTCAAGATTGACCATCACCGTGCCGCCGCTGTCAGCATTGCTTCCATTGCCATTTCCCTCGGCCTCGCCGCGACCGCGACCGGCCAGGGCGTGAACAGCATCATGCTGAACACGGACAAGGACAATGCGCCCAACTTCAGCAAGCTGTTCACCGACGCGATCGACAACATTGACCAGGCCCGTTCGACCATCGAGCAGACGTTCACCAGCTTCCGCAAGGACGATGGTGGCGCCACCGAAGCCAAGGACGTCGATCACGTGATCGACCAGCTGGTTGCCGGCGGATATCTGCGGGCGAACTCGCCGGTGATCGACGCGGTGATGAAGCAGGATATCGATGTCGCCTTCAGCAAACTCGACCGGTTCGCCGATGCGGCCGTGGCCAAGCTGACCCTGGCGCGCGATTCGATCAAGCTCGATGACAGCGACACGTACCTCGGCTACACGGTGCCGGCGCAGACCGCGGTCGACGACATGGTGCTGTACGCACGCGAACTGCAGGTCATCATCTCGGACACCTGGCGCGACCACAATCAGCAGCCGAGCTTCGTCGTTATCGATCCGATGCTGGCCGAAGCCAAGAAGAAGACCGGCACCGCGGGCTAAACCGCGCCGGCCGCAGGACAGGTATCCTGCGCACAGTACGACTGGGCACGAGGCTCACATTCTTCCCTTGTGGAGTATGTGGGTCTCGGAGCCTTTTTTTATATTTGAAACGAAACAAATATCTTTATTTTGCGTATATAATAGTACTATGAAAAATAATACATATATCCTTGTTGGGGTCGGTGCTTTGATTATTGGACTCTTGGGTGGCTACCTACTCACGGATGATGGTCGATACGACCATATGCGTGGAAAATTTGGTTTTAACCGTGACGGAAAAGAGTACAAAAATGATAATGCAGATAACTCAATGATGCATGATGGCCACAACATGGGAGACATGGTGAACGGAATTTCTGAGCGAGCGTTCCTTGAGCACATGATTCCTCATCACCAAGAAGCTGTCGATACCGCCAAACAAGTCGTTGCTCGCGGTGAGAATGCAGAGGTAAAAGCATTGGCTGAAAGCATTATCGTAGCTCAAGAGAAAGAAATTGCAGATATGAAAACCTGGTACCAGAATTGGTATGGCACAGAGTACAAGGATGATGCTTCATACGAACCGATGATGCGCGATCTCTCAAAGCTCTCTGGTAATGCACTTGATAAAGCCTTTGTCGAAGATATGATTCAACACCACATGGGCGCACTGATGACGAACCAAAAGGTTGTACCCAACATTGAGCATGATGAAGTGAAGGCTCTTGCAACCGCCATTGCAGAGACACAATCTGCTGAAATAATAACAATGCGGATTTTACTTAAGCAGTTGTAGAGCTGTAGATAAAAGGCCGGCCCGCTTTGCGGGCCGACCTTTTATTATTCGCGACACGTTCCTCTTACCGTCACCTCAAGCTCCTCAACATCAAAACCTTCTAAGCCGAGCAGTTTGATGATTTTTTTATCTGGCGCTTTAAAGTGCAGTACTTTATCACAATCACTACAGATTGCGTGATGATGTGGTTCGCTCTGGAACTCAAAGTGAGCTTCCGCGCCAGCAAAATGAAACTTTTTGACCACCTTATCCTCTGCAAAAAGCTCAAGGTTGCGGTATATAGTAACCAGATCGATATCAGGCAGCTGCGCGCGCACCATGGCCGCAGAAAGCGGCTGATGGCTCTTTTGCAGCACCGCCAGGATTGCATCTCGCTTTTTACTTTTACGTCTTTGCATTATTCCACTATACTATCACGCACTACCTATTGCAAGTAATTTGCAATAATGTATACTCCAATTATTATGTTAGAAATCATTGCCGCTGGCCTCTTAATAATGGCCGCTTCCCTTTCTGGGATTTTGTTTATCAGCTCATACGCTGAAAGAATAATTCACGACAAGCTTGAAGCTCTTGTTTCATTTTCGGCCGGTGTCTTTATCGTCACTTCAGCCAGCCTTGTTATTGAAGTATTTCATATTACAGAGTCATTGCTGCACACAATCGCGCTCGTAGCGACTGGATATCTTGCAGCTGCTCTTCTCCACAAGCTGCTCCCCGAGACTCATCACCATCATGATGAACAATGCGCAGATACTCGCGGTGCCAAGAAGATAATTATTGGAGACGCCATTCACAACATTGCAGATGGAATTATTTTGGTGCCAGCATTTTTGATTTCAGGTGGACTTGGCGCTGTAGTAGCAGCGTCGATATTCATCCACGAACTCCTTCAAGAAATTTCCGAATTCTTTATCCTTAAGCGTGCTGGATATAGTACTAAAAAAACATTAGGCATTAACTTCCTTGTCTCAAGCACAATTTTCATTGGTATTGGTATCGGGTTCTTTGTGTCTGAAAGCGCCTTTCTTGAGTCGGTACTCCTGGCTGTAAGTGGCGGATTCTTTCTCCACATTGTTATTCATGACTTGCTTCCACGAAAGCACACTGACCATAGCCATAGCGCCAATATACTGCTTGTGCTTCTAGGAGTAGTTCTTATGCTTGGAGTCACACTTGCTCTCGGTGAATCTCACGAACATGAAGGTGCCGACCATGATGAAGAGATTGAAATAGAAGAAGCTCATTAGAAAAACAGCCACCGTAGGTGGCTGTTTTTCTTTTAGTCAATCAACTCTTTTACATCTTTTAATATCTGATGCGCGTGCGCTTTTGGATCCACATCCGGGTAAACTTTTACAATCGTGCAGTCTTTCCCTATAAGGTAAGACACTCGAGCTGTTCCCATGAAGCTTCGGCCAAACATGGACTTGTTTTGCCATGCTCCGTACGCATCAATCACTTCCCCTTCTTCATCACTCAGCAGCCGAAAGGGCAGCTTATATTTTTCTGCAAATTTTTTGTGCGATTTTGGAGAATCTTTACTGATGCCAAGCACTGTAACGTCATGTGCCTGAAACTCGCTGTACATTTCGGCGATAACACAGGCCTCTTTGGTACAGCCAGGTGTATCATCCTTGGGATAAAAGTAGACGAGTGTGTAGGTGTCATGATAATCATGCAGTGATACGTATGATTCATTTTGATCTTGGAGTGTAAAATCTGGTGCAATTGTTCCGGTTGTAAGCATATATTATCGTTTAACCCATTCGGTATCTTGTCGCACCAAAAGAGCGTTGGCTTCTAGTGGATCTGCCATAATTTCTTCTACTATCTTTTCGGCACGAATTCCTTGCGAGGCTTTCACCAAAACTACATCGCCTGACTTCAAGAGGTTTTGTAATTCTCTACCCGCTCGCTCTGAGTCCTCGTATTGCAAAATGTTCTCTTCGTCCATTCCTGCAGCCAAAGCAGCTTCAGCTATCTTGCGCGCGCGGACACCTACCGTCAAAAGCAGGTTGGCTGATCGTGGTACAAGCGTGCCAATTTTCTCATGCTCATCAGTCGAAAACCGACCAAGTTCAAGCATGTCACCGAGTACTGCAATCTTTCGACCGGCATACTTCACTTCGCCAAGAGTCTCTAGAGATAGCTCACTAGCTGTTGGTGAAGAGTTGTACGTATCATCGATAACCATTGTCGACTTGATGCCCGGGATAAGACGCATCCGTCCTGGCGGGGTTTGTAGATCTTGAAGCGCGTGTACAGCGACTTCAAGCGGAATACCTAGTACGTCAGCTACCGCTATAGCAGCAGTACACGCATAGACGTGTTGCGTACCAAGTGTACCTTCGAGTGTTAGCGTAGCTTCTTGCCCTTCGTGGGCGACATTAAAAGCTGTTCCGACCGGAAGGTTATCTCGATACACGATTCTGTCTTGGCTACCGGTAAAATCAGACGGTACATAGCGACTGAATCCAAGCGCTCGAGGCAAGACACCATCTAATTGTGCGCGTATGATTTCGTCATCGTGATTGTAGATAAACGTACCTTCTGCCTTGAGAGCTGCAACAAGCTTCATCTTTTCTTCAATCACGGCCTCTGGACTTCCGAAATACTCTACATGAACAGGAACAGAAGGCAGGCGAGTTACCACGACCACATCTGGTGTTATCCAGCTTGTAAGTCGTTCCATATCACCCGGCCTATCGATGCCCATCTCGAGCACCAAGACCGCGGGATACTCTTTAGAAAAGAACGCGATGAAGAATCCATCGATTATATTTTTGGCCCAGAGAAATGGATTGTTCCAGCCGTTCTTAAGCCCGAGGACCGTAACTGGTACTCCGATTTCAGAATTAAAACTCTTCTCACTCTTGCGAGCAGAAAGTGAATTTTTAATAGCAGCGTAAATTGCATCTTTGGTGGTAGTCTTGCCGACATTTCCCGTAACACCAATAATTGTTGGTTTGTGGCGCTTAAGAAGCGTCTTTGCTTCCCAGGTCAAAATAGAGACGACGATTTTCTTGAGAGTTGCTTTCATACTAGCGGTCTGGCGGAATTGAATAGTAATTGATTAAAAAGCGAGCAATTTGCATGAATGGATCGGTCAGGGTTTCCGACGCATACCGAACGCCCTGCGGTTCTACAGTATACATGAAAACAATAAACCTTGGATCATACGCTGGAAAATAGCCGAAAAATGAGTGTAGGTACTTGTCTTCGTAGTAGCCACCACCACCCGGGTCAGCTATTTGAGCAGTACCGGTTTTGGCACCGATTGAGTGGTGTGGCAGTGCAACTGAACCGCCACGGAGGGCGTCGTCAACCACGGTTGAGAGCATGCGAGAAATCTCTTCACTCGTTTCTGGTTTTAGTACCTGCTCACCTGCTGGATATTCGATATCTTTTACGGTCCCGTCTTCGTATTTAATCTGCTTCACTAAGTGCGGGGTGACGAGTTTACCACCGTTGGCGAGTGTGGCTAGCGCGCGAACTGTTGCAATTGGCGTGAGGGCAATCCCCTGTCCAAAAGATGCTGTGGCGTACTCGACGTCTCGTGGTGAGGTTAAGTTATCAATCAGTGGCGATCCTTCACTTGGTAAATCCACTCCTGTTTCTTTGTTGAGACCATAAGCGTAAAAGTAGTCCCTGAATCGTTCTTTCCCCATCTGGTTTACGATGTACGATACTCCAGTGTTGAGAGACTGATTAAGAACCTGCTGCATATCGACTGTTCCTCTTCCCTTTTTATCGAAGTTACAAATTGTGTACGTGTTGAGGTCAATACACCCTGGGTCGAAGTAGGTTGTGCTGCGACTCACCGCTCCTGAGTCAATACCAGCTGCAACTGTCAGTGGTTTGATGATTGAGCCCATTTCGTACACATCTTCTACGAGTGGATTACGGAACTCTTCTACCGAAGCCTTTTCACGAGTGTTTAAATCAAAACTCGGCACGACATTCATGGCGTAAATAGCTCCAGTATTTGGATCCATAACAATCGCACCGGTCATTTTGCTCTTATAGAAATCATTGGTCTCTTGCAGTACTGAGTCGAGCAAGCGTGAGACGGCAGGTTCAAGCGTGGTGACTACGTCACCACGCTTGATTTCTTCCCCATCTTTCACAATCTCATCAACATTGCTAAAAAGTTCTGCAAAAAAGTTAACCGAAAGCACTTCCCGTTTCTTAAACAAAACATCATCATAGGAACGCTCCAAACCAAACTTTCCTCTGAGTTCATTTCCATCTTTGTCAGTAAAACCGACGAATCCAATCGAGCGAGCCGCTACAGAACCTCCTGGATAGTAGCGCCATTGGTTTTTGTATAACAAAGCACCTTCGATATGTTTTGCTTCAAGTTCAGCGGCCTGTTCGCTGGTGAGTCTGTCCGCTAATTCTACATAGGTACGCTTTGGTAGAGCGGCACGTTCAACACAAAGAGACTCTTCAATAGAAATGTATGGTTTCATCTGGGCACAAAACTCTTGCGGATTAGTGATGTGCGCTGGGTTGGCTGCAAGTAAGTAACCGGCCTGCACTGCTGCGGCAGAAAGCTGCTCACCGTCGCGGGTAGTGAAATATATTGAACCACGAGAATAGAGATCAGACTTGGTATGTACATACTGTCGCTCGGCTTTTTCGGCGTAGTAATCAGCATGAACAACTTGCAAATAGTACAAACGTACCAAAATAAGCGCTCCAACGAGCGCTACCGCTATAGAGAGAATGCGTATGCGGTTTGTGAGCATTCTACGCTGCATAGAAACTAGTTATCCCGCAATACGAGACTTTCTTCACCACGGGTAACAAAAATCTTTGCTGTGTCGATACTGTAGCCATCAAGGTGTGCTATACGACCGGCAATCTTGTGTTGCGCTTCGATATATGAAGTTTCAAGCGCAGCAATTTCAGTACGAATTTGATTTTGTTCAGCTAGTGTTTCCTTACGCATAACGACATGTACAACAGAGAGGTTTAGGAAATATAGGTACGTACCAACAAATACTCCAAGCAACCCGAGCAAAAGCATGGTTTGTTGTGAGGTATTTAGCTTTAAACGTTGTACATGGTTCATGGCTAGATTTTTTCGATAACTCTTAATTTGGCACTTCTGGCGCGAGGATTATTGGCTAACTCATCGGCAGAAGGAATGGTTGGTTTCTTGGTGATAGCAGTGGCTAGTTCTGCGGCAACCAAAGTTTTGAAGTAATGCTTCACCACTCTGTCCTCAAGGCTATGGAAGCTGATGATTGCCAGCCTTCCACCGGGACTAAGTGAGGTGAAACTCTCTTTCAAAAATGTTTCTAATACTGATAGCTCGTCATTGACTGCGATACGAAGTGCTTGAAATGTCTTGGTCGCGGGATTGATTTTACTTTTTTTATCTCGCTTTAAGACTGATTCGATACACTCGATAAGCTCAAAGGTGGTCTCAATAGGTGTCTTTTTGCGACGCTCGACGATTGCTCTTGCAATCCGCCTTGAGGCTCGCTCTTCGCCGTAGCCGAAGATAATGTCTGCAATCGATGACTCTTCCCAACTGTTGACGATGTCATACGCTGTGAAGTCGTACTGTGAGGGATCACCGAAGGTCATGTGAAGTGGTTCATCCTTCATAAAGGAAAACCCCTTCCCTCCGTCCGTGAATTGGTCTTGTCGCCACCCAAGGTCGGCCAAGACGGCATCAGTATGTGTAATATGTAAAGAACGAAGAATCTCTGTAATGTTTTTAAAGTTGTCGTTCACTAAGTGAACGGTCGCTTTTGTTTTTGTGAAGGAGTGTCCTTCAAAGGCTGTGCTATCGGCATCAATTCCGATATAGGTTCCTTTTGGTCCAAGTTGTTCGATGATGGTAGTCGCGTGACCTCCGGCACCGAAGGTTGCATCGACCACAATCGACTCTGGCGTAAGTGCCAGCTCGTCAACCGCTTCTTTGAGAAGCACTGTGATGTGTTGCATACGGTGTGAATATTAGAGGACGCCAATCTCACCAAGCTTTTCCGCGAGTGCGTCAGCTTGCGCTTCGATAGAGCGCTTGTAAGTCTCCCATCGTTTCTCATCCCAAATCTCGATACGATTATGGATACCGGCCAAGACTACGCTTGACTCGAGCTTTCCAAATTCCTTCAAGAAGTCTGGCACGAGAATACGTCCAACTGAATCCACCTCCACCTCTGTGGCTCCTGACAAGAAGAATCGATTGAAGCTTCTTGTATCCGCCTGCCCGAGCGGGAGTTGACCAATTTTTTCAGTGATCTTCTCCCACTCCGTGAGCGGATATACGAAGAGACAGTTATCAAGTCCGCGTGTAATGACGAGCACCTTCCCAAGTTCCTTCCGCCACTTAGACGGTAAGGACAGCCGTTTCTTGGGATCCAACGTGTGCTTGTATTCGCCGATTAACATAAACTTGATAGCTGAGCTGGTCTGGTAACCTTCCACAATTTGATGTGGAGATCATTGCGGAGGGTTACCAAACCAACTCAGCATACTTCTCACGAAGTATACCACTATCTCCCACCACTCGTACATTCTATACCACTTCACCCCACAAACAACCACAGTTATCCACCTCCCTGATAAAACGGAAGCAACCGCAGTGCCACGCTCGACACGCGTTCAGCTTTTTCTTGGAAGGAAAAAGTTGCCGCTATGCTCGAATAAGAAAAAACCAAAGCCGCGGCTTCGGTTTTTTCTTATTCTGCGCAATGTCTCACAAAACACTGCTGTTACTTCCTACTATTCGCAAGTCTTAAATATTTGCTTTACAGTTTGGAATATCTCCTCCAGTTGTGTTAACTAAATTTAAACTAAAATTCATTAAGTCAAACTTGAAGTTCTGAGTCAGATCATAGCAAGGATCAATTATATGGCCCTCGAAAGCGACTGTCGTACTGTCAAACTTTGGCACTATGACTGTATCTGAGCTAAACTGTTCAGCTTTAGACAAAACCTCATTTTGTACTTCTCCGTCTGCGATACGTACGATTGACAAATTTACATCTGGTCCAGTGCTATTGAAGATACTTAAGATAACTGAGTCGTCACTTAAAGTACAATAAAACCCAACTTTCTCACTAGATTTAGTTTCTAAATTCAATTTCACGTAATCGTCATTCATAACGTTTGAATCCCCACCTCGGTAAGTATCATATATCTGATCAACAAAACTTAACGGTAGTCCGGTTACGTCATCGGTGCCTTGCTCACAATTAACGATTTGTAGAGTACCAGTGTTTTTAACATTATTTATTTGAGCATTTGAACTGGTCGCAACAATCTGATTATTTTGACTTGAGACTGTAACCTCGACCTGCTTTTCTGGCGCATAGATATACCCAACATACCCGCCAATAAACGGAAGTATGATGAATAGTGCTAAAGCGAGGTATTTGGAAAATGGGGTGATTTGGTTCACTGGATGTCGTTCATTTTGGTTTTTCACTACCTGGTCGTTTGACTGAGGGTTCATATATTTTATGAATACTAATACACCAATAATAACACTTTACTCCTCCCCTCTTAATCGCTTTATGAGGAAGTCTTTTGTAAGCGTACTTAAGAACCAGCCGACTTTTGGACCGCTGTCTTTACCTAGGAATACGGTATAAATGGCGCCGAAGAATTCTTGGGGCGTAAGACCAGACTCACCTTTTACTTCGTGGATTAATTCATGGAGGGTTTGGCCGTCGATTGTTTCAAGCAATTCAATTTTATCTGAGAGAAGCTTCAGGGCCGATTGTTGCGTTTCTGTAAGTGTACTCACTGCGTCTGGAATGGTTTGTTGCAAAGTAAAAATAAATTTCTCATCGGCATACTCTTTGAGCCAGCGCTTAGCATAAACAGCTCGCTCATCAAGTTCGGCGATATCGAGATCAGTCAGTTCCTCTTCTTTCATCTTGGCAACTTCTTCGTAGATATCCATGTGCGGCATTTGCACCAAGAAGGCTACTTGTGAAAAGCGCGGCAAGTAACGTACTGGGAATTCTGCCCGCTCATCTATCAAATGACTGAAAGTGAAAACTTGTGAGTCGTCATCCCGGACACCACTCCAATACTTTTCAGCTAACTTATCGTAGAGATCATAAAGTACTGGGATAGCATCAGAGTCTGGATCAAAATCAATCTGTCGATTGATTGGAGTGCGAAGAAGGAGGAGCCGTAGCATGTGTACCGGAAGTGTTTCGGCCATTTCAACCGCAGTAGCAGCGCCACCCTTTGATGACGACATCTTCTTACCGCCCACAAGGAAGAATTCATTGAAGACTCCGTACGGTGGTTCATGGTCAAAAATTTCACGTGCAATAGCCTCAGCTACCTGGCGTGAACCACCCTTGGTGTAATGGTCCTTCCCTCCTCCTTCGAAGTTTACTTCTTGCGCGACAAACTTTGCTGCCCAATCAAGCTTCCAAGGAAACTTAGCGTTGCCGTTGTATGGAGACATGCGGCCAGAGTGACCACAGCCCTTGGCCCATGCGATTGTATCTGAGCTACACGTGTAATCGACAAGCTCGCCATCGAAGCCAGTGATCTTTGTAGCACTTAGGTTACCGCAGTTCTCACAGATGACATTAAGTGGATACCAGTCTTCTGGCTTTTCACTTTTTGATATACGGAAATAGATATCCCGAACAAGAGCACGCCGTTCGAGTGCTTTTTTTATCATTTCATTCATTACCCCACTACGGTACAGCTCACTAGCTCGGTACACCTTTGCACCAAAGCCGACTTTATCAAGCACTTTTACGTATTCTTGTCCGTAGTACTCAGCAAAATTTTCGAACCCTTCTACAGGTGAAGGAATGTTACAAAGTGGCACACCCATGTACTTCTCGTACGTTGTTGTGTCTAAGTAGCTTGGGATACCGTCCATTGGGTCAAAGTCATTGATTTCAAACAGGAACTTTACGTTGTGACCACGACTACGAAGAACGTCAGCTACAATAGCGTGCATTGATGCGCTACGAAGTGATCCGACGTGTACGCGCCCTGAGGCGGTTTTTTCATCACGAACAACGAGTGGCAACCCCGCTTTTATAAGGTTCTCATAACGACGTTCAACTTCATCAGCAATAGTATCTGCCCAAAACATAAGTAATGTTTATCCTAGCGTAGGAATGCCAAAAAGAAAAGGCCGGCGCGTATGCGCCGGCCTTTTCTTTACCTTACTACTCTACCTTGAGAACCTTGTACTTCTGCTTTCCTAGGGGCGTTTCGAATTCGAACTCATCACCCTTCTTCTTTCCCATGAGTGCTTCACCAAGTGGTGAGAGGTATGAGAGCTTGTGGTCATGGATATTAGCTTCGTCTGAACCCACAATTGTGTACTCGCGCTTATCTTTGTCCTTGTCTTTCTGGATAGATACAACTGAACCGAGGCCGACAACATCACCATGCTTATCGTGAGCAACAATCTTCGCTTCTTTGATAGTCTTTTCGAGATATCCAATTCGCTCTTCGATTGCAGCCTGCATATCGCGAGCTTCCTGGTATTCAGCGTTTTCAGAGAGGTCACCGAGGCTTCGAGCGTACTCGAGAGACTCCGCTACTTCTTTCCGCCGTACGGTCTTTAGGTGGTCAAGTTCTTTCTTTAATTCTTCGAACTTCTCTGGGGTTAGAAACGCTTGTGTATCCATAATGTAAAAATTTCTCTTATTATACGTACTTACCTCACTCGGTCAACTTGTGGGTTACTCGGCTTCGTTTGCTGATGCATCTAATTGAGATGTGGCTTTTAAATACTCTGGTCTGTGGACACTCATCCACTCCACCACCTCTCCCATGATTCGACCAGCCCCGAGTGCGTTGCTCCGAGGAGCATGATCCATCATCAAGATATACGCAAACCGAGGCTCCTCATACGGCCAAAAACCGGCTGACCAGGAGTTCACGTATGCATTGCCGGCACCCACTTCTGCAGTCCCGGATTTAGAGGCAAAAGCCACATCCTTTCGCTCTAACCCACGCGCTGTTCCACCATCCATGATAACTGTTTTACGCATCCCTTCATGGATTACCCTTAGGTGCGTGGGATTTAATCCAATATCTTCCCCCTCCGCTGTGACTCCCTTCTCAACATGCGGAGTAAGTAAGGTTCCGCCATTTGCGAGTGCAGAAAATGCACGTAGCATCTGAATTGGTGTTGTGAGGAATCCGAACTGACCAATAGCAGTGAAGTAGGTGTCACCAAGTCGCCAATCATCATTGAACGTCTCTTGTTTCCAAGCAGGATCTGGTACGACTCCGGCTTGTTCTTGTGCAAGGTTGATACCTGTGAGCTCCCCCATTCCAAAGCGACGATAATTTGCTGCCATCTTGGTAATACCAAGCCCAGGCTGATCGCCGTACCCGCCGCCGATAATATAAAAGTAAACGTTTGAAGAAAAGGCAATCGCCTCACGCATAGTCATCACTCCATGTGCCCGCCAGTCGTTGAAGCGCGACGGATTAGAGGGATTGTATGGGTTAGGTACAATAAGCGATCCATTACTAACAATCACCTTTGATGGGCTGATGATCCCTTCTTCTAGGGCAGCGTATGCAACAAAGGGCTTCACAATTGAGCCAGGTGTATACGCGCCTCCAATAATTTTATTAAGAAACGGCAAACGATCATCTTTGTTGTATGTATCAATGGTGGCGATATCATCACCATCAGCCATGACTTCTGGATCGTACGACGGAAAACTGGTGAGAGCGAGAAGTTCCCCAGTCTTCACATCCATAATCGCAGCCGCGCCACTGCGGAAACCGGCTCGTTCGCTTGAGGACGCGATGATTTGATACATCGCCTCAGAGAGCTCTGCGTCGATAGATAGATTGAGAGCTTGCCCACTTTTCGGGAGATTAATTTCATGCTCACTTACCGTATGACTGAGTGCATCTACCTCAACCACCTTGCTACCGTTTGTCCCCTTTAGCGTTCCATCAAATGCCAACTCTACCCCACTTCTTCCGAGGTAGTCAGTACGGAAGAAGTACCCACGAGCGTCTTTCTTTGGATAACTTACATACCCAAGAACCTGCCCAAGACCAAGCCTGTCGGTGTAGGCACGAATTGGAAAATCATATTCACCTGTTTCGTCGGCTTCGTTCCAGGCCACCATTTCCCCATTGCGGTCATACACCACTCCTCGTTCCGCAATAATAAGCACCTCGCTTTCACGATTGTTCTCAGCAATCTGCTTGAATTCATCCCCCCTAACTATCTGCAAATTAAAAATCTGATAGAGAAAGACAACCGCAATGCAAGAAAAAATTAAACCGACAGTGCGGACACTCTTTTTAGCGATAGGAAGTTCGCGCTTACCTTCAAGTCGTCCTTGGTTGAATTCAGGAATATTAGACGCATCGAGAAGCACTTCTTCCACATCTACCATTTTTGTATACCGGTCTCGTAGTTTAGACATATATTATGCAGCGTATCCGCGAAGTCGCGGTTTAAGAAATTCAGAAACGACATACCAAAGAATTGAAGCAATCGAAAATACCGGCACAGCAAAAAACGCACTGAAGTATCCATCAATTAAAAACCCGAGCGGGATAAGCCAAAGAGCACTGCGGTAGTACGTAAATAAAAGCACTGCCAAGAACGCTAATAGTAGCTGATTCTGGATAATCAAAAACGCAATGAGTATATATAAAATGACGTACAGAAAAAGAATCATGGTGTAGTAGTTGCGCTTGAGGTGGCAATGACTGTTGTGCTGGCAAGATTGAGTTTAGCAGTATCAATATTCATTGCCTCTTTGAGGACTCTGCGAACACGCTCTTCAATTACTGGGGGCTCTGATGGATGAATCACTTCTTTTCCGACTGACACATAGTGGATACTTGAGATAGGCTGTGAGAGAGCGATGTATCCAAACTGCTCAGGTTGCGATGGCTCATTTTCTAGGTACGCAATACGACCAAATACGCCCGGATCAAGGCTTGGTAAATGTACCAAATCGCCTACAGACAATGGCACCCCTTGTGGCACTCGAACCCGCGCTATACCGCCGCCATGACCATCAATGGTCGCCATAACATTTGCCCCACTAATAAACGCTGTCGTTGAGAAACCTGGTGTAGTAAATAATTCAGCAAAGGAATACGTGTCTGTTGTACTAGTAATGACTCCAATCACATTGTCTCTACCGACGTAGACTGGTGCGCCTGCCTGTACGCCATCCATATTTCCTCTGTCTATCTGAATAATGTCGTACGGCAACTGTCCTGGCCTCGCAATGACAGCGGCCGCAATCCGTGCGTCGTTTTCTACTCCAAGCAGCTGACGGAGCCACTGGTTTTCCTCATACAACCGCTGTTGTGTTAGGTCTGTTCCTGAAGCAATTGCTACTGCTTGCTCGAGTTCTGTGATGCGAGTAATAAGTTCGTTTCTGTCACGAAGGTACATTGGAAAGCGAGAATCAGACGTTTGAACCCAAGCATGGATAGCATGAATCGGTGACAATACAATGGTGCCTGCAAGCGATAAAAGTCTCGGAAGCACGAGACCAATACAGAGTGTACAGACAGCTATAACAACAACTCGGAGTATCCGCTGCGTTCTTTCGTTTTTTCTAGAAGTGTGTCTGGAATGAAGCTTCATGATCTAAGAGAATTTCACTATACGCATCGATATCTTCGACCACAATTCCTGCTCCTCGAATAACTGCACGTAGTGGGTCTGGGACGACGATTACCGGCACCTGCAGTGCATGTTCAAGGAGTGATGCTAGGCCTGGGATGAGCGCGCCGCCCCCTGAGAGATGGATGCCACGCTGCATAATATCAGCGAGTACTTCTGGCGGAGTAACTTCTAGAGCAGTTCGTACATTCTCCACAATCGTATCAATATGCCCAGCTACTGCGTCCCGAACATCTGAGTCAGTGATAACTACCTCTCGTGGCAAACCCGTCACCACATCGCGTCCTCGAACTACTAAATCTTTTCCTCCTGTTTGCGCATTCGTTATAGCTGTAAGTGCAATCTTAGCGTCTTCGGCTGTCTTCTCTCCTACATGCACCTTAAACTGATCTTTAATATAAGAAACAATAGCGGCGTTAAGGTGATCTCCTGCAACTTTGAGGTTCTTTGATACAACTAGTCCGTTGAGCGAAATAATCGCGATATCAGTAGTGCCACCGCCAATATCTACAATCATGCTCCCGACTGATTTTCCAACAGGAAGCTTGGCGCCGATGGCTGCAGCCATCGGCTCTTCAATAAGAAACACATCGCGTGCTCCGGCGTTTTTCGCCGCGTCGTGCGCCGCACGCATTTCTACGTTAGTGATACCTGACGGTACTCCAATAAGCACACGGGGCGCAACAAGCGTTTTCATTTCATTGCGCACTTTTCCAATCAAGTACGCAAGCATCTCTTCGGTCACTTCAAAGTCAGAAATAACACCATCAACAAGTGGTCGAACTACTTCGATATGTGCCGGAGTACGACCAAGCATCACCTTGGCGTCATTTCCTACTGCCACCATTTGTCCGGTTTTTTTATTGATAGCAACAATCGTTGGCTCATTGAGCACAATCCCCTTTCCTTTTACATACACCAAGGTATTGGCTGTCCCTAAGTCAATCGCCATGTCGGTAGATACCGCACAAAGGAGCGCGTTTAGTTGTCGCGTAAAAACGTTCATTTGTAGGTATTGTACTACGTTGTAGCGTCTCCGGCAAAATCAGCGAAAAGTTCCTCTTCAGTGAGTTGACGCACTTCGCCAGTCGCGCGAGTGACGACTTCAAACTGGCCGTTTTCTTTTCCTTTTTTACTTACCACTACACGATATGGAAGACCGAGAAGATCGCTATCGCTGAATTTCTCGCCAGCTCGAGCTTCGATGCGGTCGTCGAATAGCGTTTCGATTCCAGCGTCTTTAAGAGCTGAGTAGATACCTTCTGCCCAATCTTTAATTTCAGCATCTTCGAGATTGAGTCCAACTAGATGCACTTTGTATGGCGCAACAGCTTCTGGCCACACGAGGCCCTTATCGTCACCGAACTTCTCCACCAATACTCCCATCACGCGAGTAATACCGACACCATATGAAGCGAGGTAAATTGGCTTATCGATACCGTCTGCGTCTTTAAAGGTCACATTCATTTGTTCACCCTTCTCGGTACCGAACTTAAAAATGTTTCCTACTTCAGCGGTTTTTGTTGGTGATAGTTCATCTTTTGAAATACTAAGCTCGGCGGTAGCGTCATCAAGCACCTCTTCATTTACCGCTACAGTCTTTTCTTTGTTTATATAGAGCACATCTTCACCTGCATCACAGAGGGTTTGGAATTCGTGACTGAACTTAGTGAAGGCTCCGCCACTTGCGAATGTTACAAATGTATCTTCGCCAACTCCGAGTCGCTCATAGATTCTTTTATAGGCTTCAACTACTTTGTCGTAATACTCGTCCATGTCTTCTTTCGTAGCATGGAGTGAGTACATGTCTTTCATGACGAACTCACGGCCACGCATAATGCCGCTTTTGGCACGAAGTTCGTTGCGAAGCTTCGTCTGAAATTGGTACACACTAATCGGCAAGTCTTTGTAGCTGTGTACGTACTGCGCCATCATTGAAACAATTGCTTCTTCGTGTGACCACGCGAGCCCAAGCTCGCTGCCGTCTTGAAGCTTCGTCTTAAACCACACATCAACTGCCTCGTCGCTCCAGCGACCTGTCCCCTCCCAGATTTCTGGTGGTTGCAGGCTAGTCATAATAAGCTCCTGTCCATTTACAGCATTCATTTCCTCGCGGACAATCTGCTTGATGTTCTCAAGTACTCTCAAGCCAAGTGGTGTATACGCATATACCCCTGCCATGACTTTATGAACATACCCTGCCCGAATTAGTAGCTGAGCATTCTTCGCTACTTCATCTGACGGAGCCTCCTTCCGAGTCTTAGTAAAAAGTTGTGATTGTCGCATAGATT
>JACCDV010402268.1_pt1 | contig 20438 bp, 21 predicted proteins | sample 7446131 | NCBI WGS metagenome assembly JACCDV01 (sample SAMN15323448, study PRJNA562643) | freshwater metagenome | isolation source: river surface water | place: USA:Blue River Watershed | collected 2017-08-17 | reverse complement strand
TGACCGACGACGTGGCCGATCTGGCCATGGGTCTGGTGCTGTCGGTGGGCCGCACCATCCCGCAAGCCGATAAATTTGTGCGCGCAGGCCAGTGGCCCAGCGGCCCCATCGCTTTGGGCCGCAAAGTCTCGGGCGCCCGTTTGGGCATCGTGGGCTTGGGTCGCATTGGCAAGGCCATTGCCCAGCGCGCCAGCGGCTTTGGCATGTCGATCGCCTACACCGCACGTTCCGCCAAAACCGATTCGGGTTTCAAGTTCTTTGCAACGCCTGCCGAGTTGGCCGCGAATGTGGACTTCCTGGTGGTCATCACCCCCGGCGGCGCAGGCACCAAACACCTGATCAACGCTGACGTGCTCAAGGCCCTGGGCCCACGCGGCTTTTTGATCAACGTGGCACGCGGCAGCGTGGTCAATGAAGAGGCGCTGATCGCGGCCTTGCAAAACGGTGCCATCGCAGGCGCAGGCCTCGATGTGTTCGCCAACGAGCCACATGTACCCGAGGTGCTGTGGACCATGAACAACGTGGTGCTCACCCCCCACATGGCCAGTGCCACCCATGAGACCCGTCAGGCCATGGCCGATCTGGCCTTTGCCAACATGCAGGCCGGCACATCGGGCCAGCCTCTGCGCACCCCCGTGCCCGAGTGCGCGGACCTGGTGAAGTAACTTTGGCCCGCACGCCTCGCACCGATATGAGCACACCGACTTTGCGCCTCGTCGTCATGGGGGTATCCGGTTGCGGCAAGTCCACCATGGCCGCCGCCCTGGGCCAACGCCTGGGTCTGGACATGGTCGATGGCGACGATCTGCACGCCCCCGAAAGCGTGGCCAAGATGCGTTCGGGCATCGCCTTGCAGGACGCCGACCGCTGGCCCTGGCTGGACCGCATTGGCCAATATTTGTCGCAGCCGCATGCGCAAGGCCGTGTGGTGGCCTGCTCGGCGCTCAAACGCGCTTACCGCGACCGCATCCGCGAACAAGCGGGCGATGTGTGTTTTGTCTTCCTCGACGGCGACTTTGAGCTGATTCAAAAGCGCATGCACCAACGCGTGGGCCACTACATGCAGCCCGGCTTGCTGGACAGCCAGTTCTTCGCCCTCGAAAAACCCCAGGCCGATGAGACCGATGTCATCCGCCTGCCCATCACCGAACCGGTGCAGGACATGGTCGCGCAGGCGCTGGCCGCCTTGCAGGCAAGAACGTCTTCGCCTCTGCACCCTGCCCTCTGATTTTTTAGAAAGCTCCCTCATGTTCATCCGCTGTGCATTCTTCCAAGGCAACGTCAAACCCGGCATGGAAGACGCGTTCAACCGCTACATCCGCGAAAAACTCGTGCCCCTGTGGACCCGCTTTCCGGGCGCGCAAGAAGTGCGCGTGCTGCGCCAGGTCGAAAGCGATGTGGCCGACCCGCACTTTGGCATGGTGCTGTCGGTGCGCTACCCCAGCCGCGAATCGATCGAAATTGCCCTGGCCTCGGCCGTGCGCATGGAAAGCCGCGAAGTGTCCAAGGATTTGATCGCCATGTTCGATGGCACCGTGTTCCACACCGTCTTCAGCGCCGACGAATACGCGCTGCCCACCGATTGAGTTTTTTCTTTTTTCAACCAGGAGACAACACCATGAAAATTTCCCGTCTGCTTCTCGCCTGCCTGATCGCCGCCACCGGCTCTGCCGCGTTTGCTGCCAAGTTCAACCTGAAAATGGGCCACGCGGTCAACACGACCGATGGCCAGCACGCGGCCGCTCTGAAGCTGGCCGAGCTGGTCAAGCAACGCACCAACGGCGATGTTGAAATCACCATCTTCCCGTCCAACCAATTGGGCAACGACGGTGCCATGATCAACGGCGTGCGCGGTGGCACCATCGACATCGTCTCCAGCGGTGCTTCCAACTACAACGGCATGGTGCCCAACACCGCGGCCATGGAACTGCCCTTCGTGTTCCGCAATGCCCAGCATGCCTACAACGTGCTGGACGGCGAAGTGGGCACGGGCGTCCTCAATGAATTGGCACCGCACAACCTGAAGGGCCTGGCTTATTGGGAAAACGGCTGGCGCGCCTTCACCAACAACAAGCGCCCTGTCAACAAGCCCGAAGACTTGAAGGGCCTGAAGATCCGCTCCACCCCCAACCCGTACCACATCCAGGCTTTCAAGCTGCTGGGTATGAACCCCTCGCCCATGCCGATCGCCGAGCTGTACACCGCGCTGGAGTCGGGTGCCTTTGATGCACAAGAACACCCCATCAACGTGACCTTGTCGTCCAAGTTCTACGAAGTGCAAAAGCACCTCACCGTCAGCAACCATGTGTATTCACCGCTGATCGTATCCATGAACAAAGCCAAGTTCGACAGCCTGCCAGCCAACTACCAGAAGATCGTGGTGGACTCGGCCCGTGAAGCGGCCAAGTACCAACGTGATCTGAATGCACAAAACGCCGGCAAGGTGGTGACCGACTTGAAGAAGTCGGGCATGCAAGTGATCGAAAACGTGGACATGGCCCCGTTCCAGAAGATCGTGTCGGCTGAAATCGCCAAGACCTTCGGCGAGAAGAACGGCCCTGCATTGCTCAAAGCGATTGAAGCCACCAAGTAAGTTGTCACCCCTGTCCCCCTCGCGTGAGGGGGACTTTTTCATGCCGGGTCACCGGCTTCATCGCATGAGCATTCTTGATTCTTTCCAGCTGCACGGCCGCAGAGCCCTGGTCACCGGCTCTTCGGGTGGCATTGGCCTGGCCTTGGCGCGAGCCTTGGGGCAAGCGGGCGCACACGTCATCTTGAACGGACGCAGTGCCGACAAACTCCAACAAGCCGCAGCCACCTTGCAGTCAGAAAAGCTCTCGGTCAGCTGCCAGGCCTTTGATGTCACCAACGCAGACGAAGTTCGTGCAGCCATTGAGGGCATCGAGGCACAAGGCCCGATTGACATCCTGGTCAACAACGCAGGCATGCAAATTCGCGGACCGCTGCACGAGTTTGCAGACGATGACTGGCATACCCTGATGAAGACCAACCTGGACAGCGTGTACTTCGTCAGCAAAGCCGTCGCGCAAAAAATGATCCCGCGCGGTCAGGGCAAGATCATCAACATCTGCTCGGTGCAAAGTGAGCTGGGTCGCCCCGGCATTGCACCGTATACGGCCAGCAAAGGCGCCGTGAAAATGCTCACCAAGGGCATGGCCATCGACTGGGGCCAGTTCGGCCTGAACGTCAACGGCCTGGGCCCTGGCTATTTCAAGACCGAATTGACCGAAAAATTGGTCAAGGACGAGGCTTTCACCGCCTGGCTGGTCGGGCGCACGCCCAGCCGCCGCTGGGGCGATGTCGAAGAACTGGGCGGCGCAGCCGTCTTTCTGGCCAGCGAGGCGTCGCGCTTCATGAACGGCCACGTTTTGTATGTGGACGGTGGTGTCACCGCCACGCTGTGATCAAAATGATCACACCCCACCACCATTTGTCTTCGATGATCGAGCTTGGCGTCGATCATTTTTGTATTTAAAAAAGGCCCCTCATGCTTGACCTTTTCATAGACCGTTTTTGCAAGCTCATCAAAATCATCATGGTGATCTTTTTGGCCATCATGGTTGTCCTCGTGTTTGGCAACGTGGTGTTGCGCTACGGCTTCAATTCAGGCCTGGCCGTCTCGGATGAACTGTCACGCTGGCTGTTTGTCTGGATCACTTTCCTCGGCGCTGTGGTGGCCATGAAAGAAGGCACCCACCTGGGCACAGACACACTGATCTCGCGCCTGTCGGTTCGTGGCCAAAAAATCTGCTTTGTGATCGCCAACCTGTTGATGCTGTTTTGCTGTGGCCTGCTGGCCAAAGGCACCTGGCAAATCGTGGGCATGAACTTCGCAACCAAGAGCCCGGTCATGGAAGCCTCTGAAGCTTTGTTTTACGGCTGCGGCATTTTCGCGGCCGTCACAGGTGGCGCAGTCTTGGCCTACAAGATGTGGCGTCTGGCCACAGGCCAGCTCAAGGATGCCGAACTGATCGGCGTCCGCGAGTCGGAAGAAGACACCCTCGACCTGCCCACAGCACAACGATAAGCAAGGGAGCACAACATGACCATTTTCATCTTCATTGGCTCTTTGCTGGCCGCCATGGCACTCGGCGTGCCGATTGCCTTCTCCTTGCTGCTGTGCGGTGTGGCCCTGATGTGGCACATGAACATTTTTGACGCCCAAATTTTGGCGCTCAACGTGATCGAGGGCGCCAACAGCTTCCCCTTGCTGGCCGTGCCCTTCTTCATGCTCGCTGGCGAAGTGATGAACACTGGCGGCCTGTCGCGCCGCATTGTGGACTTTGCGATGGCGCTGGTCGGCCACATCCGTGGCGGTCTGGGTTATGTGACCATCGTCGCCGCCTGCTTGCTGTCGGCACTGTCGGGCTCGGCCGTGGCCGATGCCGCGGCGCTCACCGCCTTGATGCTGCCCATGATGGTCAAAGCGGGTCATGACAAGGCCCGCAGTGGTGGCTTGATCGCCGCTTGCGGTGTGATCGGTCCGGTCATCCCGCCATCCATTGGTTTCGTGATCTTCGGCGTGGCCGCCAACGTGTCGATCAGCAAGCTGTTCCTGGCCGGCATTTTCCCCGGCGTGTTGTTGGGCGCGGGTCTGTGGATCACCTGGTGGTACCTCACCCGCAAGGAAGATCTGAGCCCCCCTCCCCGTAAAACCTTCTCGGAAGTGATGGCCTCTATGCGCAGCGCAGGCTGGGCCTTGATGCTGCCGCTGATCATTCTGGTGGGTTTGCGCATGGGCGTCTTCACCCCCACCGAAGCCGCTGTGGTGGCCGCTGTGTACGCCCTGTTTGTGGCCGGTGTGGTGTACCGCGAACTCAGCTGGAAACAGCTGTACGAAGTGTTTGAACGCGCCGCCATGACCACCGCCTTGGTCATGTTCCTGGTGGCTGCGGCCATGGTGTCGGCCTGGTTGATCGCCGTCGCCAACTTGCCCATGCAATTGGTGGAGATGCTGCAACCGCTGATCAACAACCCGACCTTGCTGATGTTCGTCATCATGATCTTGTGCATGGTGGTGGGTACCGCCATGGACATGACGCCCACCATCCTGATCCTCACACCGGTGCTGATGCCCATCGTCAAAGCCGCTGGCATTGACCCGGTCTACTTCGGTGTGTTGTTCATCATCAACAACTCGATTGGTCTGGTGACACCGCCAGTGGGCACCGTGCTCAACGTGGTCGCTGGCGTGGGCCGCATGCGCATGGACGATGTGACCCGTGGCGTACTGCCCTTCATGAGCGTGCAGTTCATTGTCATGTTCCTGATGGTGATGTTCCCGGCGCTGGTCATGGTGCCTGCGCGCTGGCTGTATTGATCGAACGGCATACCCCATCTTCTTATTTGAAAGTCATTCCCCATGCGTTCTGTCATTTGCCACGGCCCCCGCGATTTGCGACTGGAACAGCGCGAGTTGCCTGCCCTGAACCCCCAACAAATTCAGGTGCAAGTCGCTTATGGCGGCATTTGCGGCTCTGATCTGCACTATGCCCAACACGGTGGCTTTGGCACCGTGCGCATCAAGGAACCGATTGCCCTGGGCCACGAAGTCTCCGGCATCGTTCAGACCGTGGGCGCTGACGTCAAAGGCGTGGCCGTGGGCCAGCGCATTGCCATCTCGCCTTCGCGCCCTTGCGGCCATTGCCGCTTTTGCCAGGCGGGCCAGCACAACCATTGCCTGAACATGCGTTTTTACGGCAGCGCCATGCCCTTCCCGCACATCCAGGGCGCGTTCAGCGAACAGCTGGTCATCGAGGGCTACCAAGCCCACCCGATCGCCGACCACCTGAGCCTGTCCGAAGCCGCCTTGGCCGAACCTTTGTCTGTAGGCCTGCACGCCATCCAGCGCGCAGGCAGCGTGTTGGGCAAACAGGTGCTGGTGACCGGCTGCGGCCCGATTGGCTCGCTCTTGATTGGTGCCTTGCGCCGTGCCGGTGCGGCCCGCATTGTGGCCGCCGACATCGCCGAACTGCCGCTGAAGTGCGCCAAGGAAATGGGCGCCGACGAAACCATCAACCTGAAGACCCAGGCCGAGGCGCTGGACAAATACAAAGTGGACAAAGGCCAGTTTGACGCCGTGTTCGAGGCCTCGGGCAGTGAAGCCGCTTTGCGCACAGGCCTGGACACCATCGCACCGCGTGGCGTGCTCATCACCGTGGGCATGGGCGGCGACATCAGCCTGCCCATGACGCAGATCGTGGCCAAAGAAGTCGACATGCGCGGCACCTTCCGCTTCCATGCCGAATTTGCCACTGCCGTGCGCTTCTTGAACGAAGGCCTGATCAACGGCAAGCCGGTCATCACCGGCGTGCTGCCGATGGACCGCGCCATCGAAGCCTTCGATCTGGCGGCCGACAAGAGCCAGTCGCTGAAGGTGCAAATCGCCTTCGCAGGCGCTGCAGCCTGAGCCCCTCGAATCCTGAAACTCTGAAAGACATCCTGATGAAAAAAGTTGCCCTCGTCACCGGTGCCAGCTCCGGCATCGGCCAGGCCTGCGCCCTCGGTTTGCTGAGCGAAGGCTGGCAAGTGGTGCTGGTCGGTCGCCGTGCCGATGCATTGCAAGAAACCATCGCCAAAGCCGGTGCCAACGCCGCCAATGGCGTGGCCATGCCGGCTGACGTGTCGAACGAAGAACAGGTCAAGGCCTTGTTCGAGAAAGTCCGCGCCCAATTTGGTCGCCTGGACCTGCTGTTCAACAATGCAGGCATCTCGCTGCCCACCACCTTGCCCGGTGATGTGACCGGCGACGACTGGCGCCGCATGGTGGACGTCAACCTCAATGGCGCGTTCTATTGCCTCTCGCATGCCTTCAAGCTGATGCAAGAGCAAAGCCCACAAGGCGGCCGCATCATCAACAACGGGTCGATTTCGGCCCATGTGCCGCGCTATGGCTCGATTGCCTACACCGCCACCAAACACGCCGTCTCGGGCCTGACCCGTGCTGCCTCGCTGGACGGACGGGCCTTCAACATCGCGGTAGGCCAGATCGACATCGGCAACGTGGCCTCGGACATGACCGAACGCATGGCCAAAGGTGTGGCGCAAGCTGACGGCTCCATCAAAGCCGAACCCCGCATGGACATGTCGGCCGTGGTCGAAACCTTCCTGAGCATGTCGCGCCTGCCCTTGTCGGCCAACATCCTGTTCACCACCGTGATGGCCACCAACATGCCTTACGTCGGTCGCGGCTGATTCAACGCGCAGAGGCCTGTTCCATAAAAAACCTGCAAGATTCCTCTGGCAGGTTTTTTTATGCTCTGCGTTGGGGGGCTGTAGTCCTGCCCTCATATCGGGATGAATGCGCAGCTTAGGCTGATAGCGATACGCCAACGGCTGCAGCCGACCCCAAGCTGCCTGCCGGTACTAACGATTTGTTTGTGCAGGACTTAAATTTATCAAAAGCTCAGAGTTTGGATACCAGGCTTGAGTAGATGGGCTGCTACCTCGGATGGCTTGGCAGGTGTAACTCCTGAGATCAATTCACTGGCCTGTCGGCCAGTATTAGGAAGATAAAGGCCACAAACCTCAACCTGCGCGCCACTCTTGATCAGGTTTTGTACCATCTGTTGCGGCGTAAGGTTCAGTGGCTTCAGTGTTGACATCTCTTTCCCGACTACAGCGATAGCCGAGGCGGTGAAAAACATTAAAGGCAGAAGAGATAAGTTCCTCCCTCTCGTACCCCTTCTTACGTCCCATTGATAGCTCCGTTGTAAGGTCACAAACCCAATTAAATATCTAACCAGATGGTTAGTTTAACGGGTGCGATTGTGGTTTGGCAAATGTCTACAAGTGGCCGAAACCGAAAGTACAGACTGTCCAGCCTTTTGTCCACTTCCCCTAAAGACCGCCCTGTTGCAATAGGGATTAAGCCTCCATTGGCGGACTACCAGCGGACAACAAACGCGTCCTGACCACAAGCAAAAGAGTCCTTGAGCAAGCACCCCTTCTGGACCATGCCACTCACTTGCGCGCAAGGACTTTGAGACCTTTCATTTCGGCCATCGCCTGCGGCGCTGACAAAAATCAAGGGGTGTGCAAACTGCCGTCGATCAGGCGTGTCTGGGTCCAGGTGGTCACGCCGCTGTCGCAGGGGTAGCGGGCTGCTTGCACTTCGTCAATGTCCACACCCAGACCGGGCAAGTCGTTGGCGTACACGTAGCCCTGCTTGAATTGCGGCAAGCCCGGGAACACATCCAACAAAGCCTCACGCGGGCCTTTGAGTTCCTGAATAACAAAGTTCGGCGGCTCGGTGCCCGACCATTCCTGCACCCCGAAGTTGCGGGACGCCAGATCGATGTGGATGTTGGCCGCATGGGCCAGCGGTGACATGTCACCCGGGCCGTGCCAGGCAGTGCGCACGCCGTACTGCTCGGCAAACAGCTGCAGCTTGCGTGCGGGGGTGATGCCGCCCACCTGGCTCAGGTGCACGCGGATGTAATCGATCAGCCGCTCAGCGATCAGGTTGCGCCATTCAAAGGGGTGGTTGAACAACTCGCCTTGCGCGATCGGGATGTTGGTCTTGTCGCGCAACTGGCGAATCCACTCGCCCTCTTCGAGCGGGATGGCGTCTTCCAGAAAGAACAGATCAAACGGCTCCAGAGCTTGCGCCAGGCGGATCGCGTCGGTGGGCTTGAGGCGTTCGTGCACGTCGTGGCACAGCTCCACATCAAAGCCCACGCGGCTGCGGATGCCGTCAAACATCTTGACGGTTTCGTGCATGTATTTGCGCGCATCGAGGTACACCCCGTCCGGCGCTTGGCGTGGCGCGTGGGCCGGTGCCTGGCCATAACCACCGCCGCCATAACCGCCGCTTTGGCAGCGGATGTGCGTGATGCCCTGCTCGCGGTACTTCTGGATGTTGTCGCACAGCTCGCTCAGGTCTTTGCCGTCGGCGTGGCGGTAGATCGGCACGGCTTCGCGCACCTTGCCACCCAACAGCTGGTACAGCGGCATATTGGCCAGCTTGCCCTTGATGTCCCACAAGGCCATGTCGATGCCCGAGATCGCGTTGTTCTCGATGGGGCCGTTGCGCCAATAAGCGTTCTGGTGCATCAGCTGCCAGAGCTCTTCAATGGCGTGCACATCGCGCCCCACCACCAAAGGCCGCAGGTACTCTTCAATCAGGCACTTGACCGCCAGATGGCGGTAGGCAAAGGTGCCGCAGCCCAAGCCATACAGACCGGGCTGGTTGGTTTCGACTTTGACCACCAGCAGGTTGATGCCTTCAGGGGCGGTCAGGATGACTTTGACGTCGGTGATCAGTGTGCTCATGGAATTTGTCTGCTGAAGTGCGTGGTGATGGGCTCAGAGCACCGCCAACCAGCCGCCATCGACATAGATGATCTGGCCGTTGACATAGTTGGATGCGCCCGAGGCCAGGTAAATGGCGGTGCCCACAAGTTCATCGGGGCGGCCCCTGCGCTGTGCGGGGTTGCTGCTTTTGACCCAGGCGTCAAACGAAGGGTTGTTCACCAGCGCCTCATTCATGTCGGTCAGGATGTAGCCGGGACCGATCGAGTTGGCCTGGATGTTGTGCTGCGCCCACTCGGCCGCCATGGCTTTGGACAGCATCTTGATGCCACCCTTGGCCACCGTGTAAGGTGCCACCGTGGCGCGCGCGGCTTCGCTGGTGAGCGAGCCGATGTTGATGATCTTGCCGCCAGTACCCCGTTCGATCATGCGACGCGCCGCTGCGCGACCGACCATGAAGGCCGCTGTGAGGTTGGTGTTGATGACACGGTTCCAGTCTTCCAGCGACACCTCCAGCATGGGCTGGCGGTGCTGGATGCCCGCGTTGTTGATGACGATGTCAATCGCCAGACCGGCACGGTCAAAGCCTGCAAAAGCCGCCTCGACCGAAGCCTGATCGGCCACATCAAACGCTGCGCCCTGCGCATTCAAGCCCTGCGTCTGCAACTGGGCCACAGCCGCGTCCACCGCGCTGGTCTGACGGCTGTTGAGGATGACGCTGGCACCCGACTCGGCCAGACCTTGCGCCAGGGCCAAGCCAATGCCGCGCGTGGAGCCCGTGATCAGGGCCGTGCGGCCACGGAGGTCAAAAAGTGATTGAGCGTTGCAAGAAGTCATGACAGACGTCGGTTTGGTTTGGAAAAGGGTTCATCCATCTCATCGGCTCACGCGCACGACGGCGTCGGCCCGTTTGTGCAGATCGGGCAACAGCTCCAGACCCAGGCCGGGTTTGTCGTTCAAGCTGATCATGCCGTTTTTGACCTGCGGCAACTCGGTCACCAGTTCCTTGTACCAACCCGTGTAAAAGGCGCGCACGCTCTCCTGGATCAGCGCATTGGGCGCATGCAGCGACAGGTGCGTGGACGCGGCCCAAACCACCGGACCGGTGCAGTCGTGCGGCGCCACGGGCAGCTGCCAGGCATCGGCCATGGCGGCGATCTTGCGCGCTTCGGTGAGGCCCCCGCACCAGCTCAGGTCCAACATGGCCACGCCGGCCACGCCGGTTTGCAAATAGTCTTTGAAACCCCATTTGTAGCTGAGCGTCTCGCTCGCACAAATCAGCGCCTTGCAGTCCACCGCATACTGCTTGAGCAGATCGAGGCTGTCCATGCGGATAGCGTCTTCGTGCCAAAAGGTGTCAAACTCCTGCAAGGCGCGGGCAATCTTTTGCGCCATGGGCACACGCCACAGGCTGTGGAACTCGACCATGATGTCCATCTTGTCGCCCACCGCTTTGCGGATCTTGCGGAAAGGGTCGAGCGCGGTGTTCAGGTCTTGCGGGCTGATGTACTGGCCATGCGATTTTTCAGCCGCCATGTCGAAGGGCCAGATCTTCATGCCAGTGATGCCTTCGCTGAGCAACGATTCAGCCAATTCGTCGGCGCGGTGCAGAAAGCCCTGCAGGTCTTCGTAAGGCCCGGCGCCCTGCCCCAAGCCCCAGTTGCTGCTGGTCTGGTTCACATTGCTGCGAATGTACTGATAACCCGCACAGGTGTTGTACACGCGGATCTCGTCACGGCTCTTGCCGCCCAATGCCGTGTACACCGGCATGCCAGCGGCCTTGCCAAAAATGTCCCACAGCGCAATGTCCACTGCAGAGTTGCCACGTGTTTCCACACCGGACCCACGCCAGCCCAGATAGCCGGTGATGTCGCGCAGGCGTGACTCGATGGCCAGCGGGTCTTGCCCGATCAGCTTGGGCCCCACCCACTCGTGCAAATAGGCCTCGACCGCCTGCGCGCCCATGAAGGTTTCGCCCAGGCCCACCAGGCCTTCATCGGTGTGCAATCGCACCCAGATGATGTTGGGGAATTCGTCCAGACGGATGGTTTCGAGTTGCGTGATTTTCATGGCGGCTCAAAATTCAGACGTGAAAAAAGCCCCACAGCTTGTGGCTGTGGGGCTGGTCGCAGTGGATCAACCGCCGCGTGCTTTCTTGAGTTCGTCTTGCACGACCTTGATGGCGTCAGGACCGATGGAGTCCTTGTGCTTGTCATACACCGAAGCCACTTTGGCGCGGATGCGGTTTTGCTCAGCGGCGCTGACTTCGTTGATCAGCATGCCTTTGGTTTTCAAGGAAGTCAGGGACTTCTCGTTCAAGGCACGGTTGGCCGCACGCTGAACTTTCTGACCTTCGATGGCCGCATCGCGCAACACGGTTTGCTCTTGCGGGCTCAGCTGGTCCCACAGCTTCTTGCTGTACAGCACCAGGAACGGTGTGTAGGCATGGCGCGTCACGCTCAGGTACTTTTGCACTTCATTGAATTTGGAGGTTTCAATGGTCACAAAGGGGTTCTCCTGACCGTCGATGGCACGGCTTTCCAGCGCCGAGAACACTTCCGGGAAAGCCATGGGCACCGCGTTGGTGCCCAGTGTCTTGAAGGTGTCCAGGAAGATGTTGTTTTGCATCACGCGGACTTTGACACCGTCAAAGTCTTCCAGCTTGGCCACAGGGCGCTTGCTGTTGGTGAGGTTGCGGAACCCGTTTTCCCAGTAGGCCAGGTTCACCAAGCCAGCGGCTTCGAGTTTGGCATTGAAGTATTTGCCGGCTGGGCCATCGAGCACCGTATCGGCTTCTTTCTCGTTGGCAAACAGGAAAGGCAAATCGAACACACCCAGCTCTTTGACCATGCCCACCAACGGCGAGCTGGAAGTGCAGACCATCTCTTGCGTGCCAGCGCGCAGTGCTTGCGTGGCTTGCAAATCGCCACCCGCCATGCCACCCCAGTAAGCCGTGATTTTCATTTTTCCGCCCGATTTGGCGGCCACGATCTCCTGCATCTTTTTCACACCCACGGCCACCGGATGGTCTTCGTTGATGCCGTTGGTGAACTTGATGTTGCGCTCGGAAAATTGCGCCATCGCACTGCCAGCCACCAGGAAAGTGCCCGCCAACAGGGTCACCAGATTTCTGCGTTTGAACATGCTTGTCTCCTTTGATAAAACACAGGGGGTTAAAAACTCAGACTTTTCTCAACCGTGTCGGCAGACCGGCCACACGGGGTAATTTGCGGCGCGACAACAAGACATGCTCCATGTCGTCTCTGGCGCCATTGATCAGCACCATCAAGGCCCGCTCCGCTTTGGCCGGTGCATGGGCGATCACCGCGTCCAGCACGGCTCGGTGCAGGGGCAAAGAGCTGCGCGGACCGTCTTTGATGCGGGTGGAAATTTCAAAACTGGTGCGCAGCAAGGCGGCCAGAGCCTTGCCCATCTGGATCAGCATGCGGTTGTGCGAGGCGTGCAACAAGCCCTGATGGAAGCGCAAATCGTGCACTACATAATCGCCGCCTTGCTCGATGGCGGTTTTCATGCCCAGGTAAGCGTCTTCCAGCTCGGCAATGTCGGCGGCACTGGCTTTTTCGGCGGCCATGCGCACGGCAGCGGGCTCCACCACCAGGCGCAGCTCCTGCAAGTCGCGCAGAAACTCGGGCGTCAGACCCGCCTGGACTTGCCAGCGGATCACGTCCGGGTCGAACCAGTTCCACTGCTCGTCGCTCAGCACGCGGGTGCCCAGTTTGGGGCCGGTGATCAGCAAGCCTTTGGCAATCAGCGACTTGATGGCTTCGCGCACCACGGTGCGGCTCACCCCCAGCTCTTCACACAGCAATGGCTCGGGCGGCAAACTGGAGCCCACGGCATAGCGCCCAGCCAGGATGGCCTGACCAAGGGTGTCCAATGTGTGACCGAGAACGTTTTTGACCATGGGGTGATGAAAAAGAATGGAGGCAATCATATGATGAATGATGTGCTCTGAGGCCCTGAGGAAAACCCTGTAAGAGCCCATCTTCCAGCAAGGGTTTTCACGCATGTCACAGGGTTTACATGGAGGCAAGAATTTTTCAATCATCATATGATTGAAAAATTCCATCAACCTGCTCACCCATTCATTCACATGTCTTCCAATCCCCGTAAAAAACCCGAAGAACTCCGCAGCCAGCAATGGTTTGGCCGACAAGACCGCGATGGCTTTGCCTACCGCAGCTGGGTCAAGGGCAAAGGCGTGCCGCACGACCAGTTCGACGGCCGCCCCGTGATCGGCATCTGCAACACCTTCAGCGAACTCACACCCTGCAACTCGCACTTCCGCACCCTGGCCGAGCAGATCAAGATGGGTGTGTACGAGGCCGGCGGCTTCCCACTCGAGTTCCCGGTCATGTCGCTGGGCGAAACGCTGCTGCGCCCCACCGCCATGCTGTACCGCAACCTGGCCAGCATGGACGTGGAAGAAAGCATCCGTGGCAACCCGATCGACGGCGTGGTGCTGCTCATGGGCTGCGACAAAACCACCCCTTCGCTGCTGATGGGCGCGTCCAGCGCGGGCCTGCCCACGATTGGCGTGTCCGGCGGCCCCATGCTGAATGGCAAATGGCGCGGCCAGGAGCTGGGCTCGGGCACCGGCGTGTGTGGCATGAGCTAGCAGGTGCGCGCCGGCACCCTCAAGCTGCAGGACTTCTTTGAAGCCGAGAGCTGCATGCACCGCAGCCACGGCCATTGCATGACCATGGGCCCCGCCAGCACCATGGCCAGCATGGTCGAAGCGCTGGGCATCGGTCTGCCGGGCAACGCGGCATACCCGGCAGTGGACGGCCGCCGCAATGTGCTGGCCCGCGAGGCCGGGCGCCGCATAGTCGAGATGGTGCACACCGACCAGACCATCAGCAAGGTGCTGACCAAAGAAGCTTTCTAAAACGCCATCCGCACGCTGGCGGCGATTGGCGGCTCGACCAACGCAGTGATCCACCTGATCGCGATTGCAGGTCGTCTGGGCCTCAAGCTCACCGTGGACGATTTCGAGCGCCTGGGCAGCGAACTGCCTTGCCTCTTGAATTTGCAACCGTCTGGCGAGCACCTGATGGAAGACTTCTGCTACGCCGGTGGCTTGCCGGTGGTGATGAAGGAGATCGAGCACCTGCTGCACAAAGACATCGTCACCGTGAGTGGCAAGACCGTGAGCGAAAACATCGCGGATGCCGTCAACTATGACCCGCGTGTGATCAAGAAATTCGACGAACCCTTCAAGGAAAAAGCGGGCATCGCCATCTTGCGTGGCAACCTGGCCCCGCGTGGCGCCGTCATCAAGCCCAGCGCGGCCACGCCTGCGCTGATGGTGCACACCGGCCGCGCCGTGGTGTTTGAAGACAGCAACGACTTCCACAAGCGCATCGACGACGAGAACCTGGACGTCGATGAAAACTGCATCCTGGTTTTGAAGAACTGCGGCCCCAAAGGCTACCCCGGCATGGCCGAGGTCGGCAACATGCCGCTGCCGCCCAAGGTGCTGCGCAAAGGCATCACCGACATGGTGCGCATCTCTGATGCCCGCATGAGCGGCACGGCCTATGGCACCGTGGTGCTGCACACCACACCCGAAGCCGCAGCCGGTGGCCCGCTGGCCGTGGTGCAAAACGGCGACATGATCGAACTCAATGTGCCCGAGCGCAAACTGCAGCTGCTCATCAGCGACGAAGAGCTGGCCAAGCGCCTGGCCCTGTGGGAAAAGCCCGCCCCGGCCATGCAGTCGGGTTACTGGAAGCTCTACATCGACCATGTGCTGCAAGCCGACGAAGGCGCCGACATGGACTTTCTGGTCGGCCAGCGCGGTGCGGCCGTACCCAAAGACAACCACTGATTTCCAAGGAGACATCCATGCGTATTTTGATCACCGGCGGTGCCGGATTTGTGGGGGCTCGACTGGCCCGTGAAATTTTGAAACGTGGCCAACTCAACGGCCAAAGCGTCACCGAACTGGTCATTGCCGACCTGTTCCCCGCGCCTGCCGATTTGCTGGCCGATTCGCGTGTGAAGGGCCATGCAGGCCCCATGCTGGAACAAGGCGACTTGTTCAAGAGCGGCTTTGACGGCGTGTTCCACCTGGCCTCGGCCGTCTCGGGCGAGTGCGAACTCGACTTTGACCTGGGCCTGCGCTCCAACGTGGACAGCACGCGCTTGCTGCTGGACAGCATCCGCGCTTCGGGCCAAGTGCCGCGCATGGTGTTTGCCAGCTCGGTGGCGGTGTTTGGCCCGGACGCGGCCAACCCCATGCCAACTCTTGTGGCCGACAACACCTTGCCCACGCCGCAAACCTCTTACGGCACCCACAAGCTGATGATCGAGCACATGGTGGCCGACTACACCCGCAAGGGCTACATCGACGGCCGCTCGGCCCGCCTGATGACGGTGACCGTGCGCCCCGGCAAGCCCAATGGCGCGGCGTCTTCGTTTTTCAGCGGCATCATCCGTGAGCCCCTGGCCGGTGTCGAGACCACCTGCCCGGTGGACGCCACGGTGTCGCATCCCGTGTCGTCGCCCGGCAACACCATCCATGGGCTGATCACCGTGTTCGAAGCCAGCCGCGAAGCCATCGGTGGCCGCATGGCGCTGAACCTGGCCGGTCTGAACGTGACCGTCAGCCAGATGCTGGCGGCACTGGAAAAAGTCGCAGGCCCTGCCGTGCGTGCACGCGTCAAGTTTGAAAAGGACGACCGCATCGCGGGCATCGTCGACAACTGGGCCAAAGGCTGCACCTTCGAGCGTGCGAACGCCTTGGGATTGCGCGCCGATGCCAGCTTTGAAGCCATCATCGAGCAGTACATTGCAGACTGCAAAACGCGTCCTGGTTACCCGGCCGACGCCTTGAAGGGCCTGGCCTGAAAGCACCATGACTGCACAAAAAACAGGGGACATCGTTGCCTTGGGCGAGGCCATGGTCGAGTTCAACCAGACCCAAGCCGAGCCGCCGTTGTACCTGCAAGGCTTTGGCGGCGACACCAGCAATGCCGCCATTGCCGCTGCCCGTGCAGGCGCGCAGGTGGCCTACCTGACGCGCCTGGGCACCGACCGCTGGGGCGACAGACTGATGGATTTGTGGCAGCGCGAAAACGTGGACACCCAAACGGTGCTGCGCGATGCCCACGCCGCGACCGGCATGTACTTTGTCAGCCACGATGCGCAAGGCCACCACTTCAGCTATGCACGCGCTGGCTCGGCCGCCAGCCGCATGCAGCCTGCCGACGTGTCCAGCTGGCAAGCCGCCATCGAGCGCAGCCGCTGGCTGCACCTGTCGGGCATCAGCCTAGCGATTTCGGCATCGGCCTGCGACACCGCTTTCGCGGCCATGCAAGTGGCCCGCGCTGCAGGCACGCGGGTGGCCCTCGACTCGAATTTGCGCTTGTCGCTGTGGCCGCTGGCCAGGGCGCAAGCGTGCATCACCCACGCCATCGGCTTGTGCGATCTGTTCCTGCCCAGCCTGGAGGACATCACGGCATTGACCGGTCTGACCGAGCCGCAGGCCATCATCGCCTGGAGCCATGCGCAAGGCGCACAGCAGGTGGTGCTCAAGCTGGGCGGCGAAGGCGCACTGGCCTCGGATGGCCAAACGCAGCGGCGCGTGCCCGGCCTGACGGTCGCAGCGGTGGACGCCACAGGCGCAGGTGACTGCTTTGCAGGCAATTTGCTGGCACGCCTGTCCCTGAGTGATGACCTCTGGACAGCCACCGCCTACGCCAACGCGGCGGCGGCCTTGTCGGTCCAGGGCTATGGCGCGGTGGCGCCCTTACCCCGCCGCGATGCGGTGCTCCAAAGCCTTCAGCCATGAGCCTTCGCCCCTTGATCGCCGTGGACTGGGGCACCAGCAGCTTGCGCGGTGCACAGCTCGATGCAGCTGGCCGCGTCGTCGAATCACGGCAGTTCCCACGCGGCATCATGACCGTGGCCCCTGGCCAGTTTGACGCCGTGTTTGAAGAATGCTTTGGCGACTGGATGCAAGCGCCAGACGCTTTGTGCCTGATCTCGGGCATGGCGGGCAGCCAGCAAGGCTGGCAAGAAGCGCCCTACTGCCCCTGCCCTGCAGGCTTTGAGGAACTGGCCAGTGCCCTGCACTGGCTGCAGCCAGGCCGCATCGCCATCGTGCCGGGCCTGAGCTGCCTGCACAGCGATGGCCTGCCGGTGCCGCAGCACGATGTGATGCGCGGCGAAGAAATCCAGATCTTTGGTGCGCTGGCGTTGACGGGGCGGCGTGATGCCACCGTGGTCTTGCCCGGCACGCACAGCAAATGGGCGCAAATTGAAGCAGGCCGCGTGCAGGGTTTTCGCAGCTTCATGACCGGCGAGGTGTTTGCGCTGCTGAGCCAACACTCGATCCTGTCGCGCACCTTGGCCACCGATGCCCCCTGGCATGAAGGCGCTTTTGTGCACGGCGTGCAATTGGCGCAGCGCACGCCCAGCGTGCTGTCCAGCATTTTTGCCACCCGCACCCTGGCGCTGTTTGGCAGCCTGCCAGCAGTGCAGCACCCTTCTTTTTTATCGGGCTTGCTGATCGGCGAAGAACTGCGCGCCATGCACCCTGCGGCGCGTGACGTGCTGCTGGTCGGCAATGCCTTGCTGACCGGGCGCTACGCCTTGGCCCTGAGCAGCCTGGGTGTGGCCAGCCAAAGCCTGGGCGACGAAGCCACCTGGGCCGGCCACGCCGCATTGGCCCAAAAACTGCAAGCCTGACTGAACACCACCCCATGACCACGACCGCCATTCCCGAACAATTCACACAAGCGCTCGCGCAACTGCCGCTGGTCGCCATCTTGCGGGGTTTGACCCCCGAAGAAGCCCCGGCCATCGGTCAGGCCCTGGTGGACAGCGGCTTTGCGCTGATCGAAGTGCCGCTCAATTCGCCGCGCCCGCTGGACAGCATCGCCGCTTTGGCGGCACAGCACCCCGGTCACCTGATGGGCGCGGGCACAGTGCTCAGCGCTGCGCAAGTGCGCGATGTGCAGGCCGCAGGCGGTCGCATCATCATCTCGCCGCACTTTGACCCGGACGTGGTGCGCGAAGCCGTGCGCCTGGGCATGGCCTGCGTGCCCGGCGTGGCCACACCCAGCGAAGCCTTTGCCGCCTTGAACGCGGGTGCGCATGCCCTCAAGCTGTTTCCGGCCGAGTTGATCACGCCGACTGTGCTCAAGGCCATGCGCGCGGTCTTGCCTGCCCATGCGCCACTGCTGCCGGTGGGCGGCATCACGCCGGCCAATATGGCGGCTTATCGGCAAGCCGGTGCCCACGGTTTTGGCATTGGCTCGGCCTTGTATGCCCCAGGAAAATCTGCCGAAAACACAGCGGCCGCCGCGCGGGCTTTCATTGCTGCCTGGCAACAAGCCTGAGCCCGCACAGTCACCAAGGCGGTAGCGCCAAGCCTGCGCATGCGGCAAGCTGTGGGCCTGACATTGCGCCAACAGGAACACACGCATGAGCCATCACACGTCCCAACACACCCCAGACAACGCCCTCGCGCAATGGCTGGAAGAAGAACGCCTCGTCCATGCGCGACTGGCCACCGGTGCCGGCCCTGGCGTGGCCACACGCGAACAGATCGCCGGCAAAACCGGCCTGGAAACCATGCAAGCCCTGCTGTCGGGCGAGTTGCCTTATGCCCACATGGCCCAAACACTGGACTTCGTGCTGGTGGAGGTCGGTCCGGGTTTGGCCGTTTTTCAGGGCACGCCCGGCCTGCAACACCTGAACCCCTTGGGCACGGTGCACGGTGGCTGGTTTGCCACCTTGCTCGATTCGGCCCTGGGCTGTGCCGTGCACACCTTGATGCCGCCTGGTCGTGGCTACACGACCGCCGATCTGAGCGTCAAGCTGGTGCGCGCCATCACCCCCAAAGTGCAGCGCGTGCGGGCGATTGGCAAGGTCGTGCACTGCGGCCGGCAACTGGCCACCGCCGAAGCGCAATTGGTGGGACCCGACGGCACGCTGTATGCCCATGCCAGCACGGCCTGCCTGGTTTTTGACATGCCTGCACAATCCAAGCCATGAGACTTCTTCACACCATGCTGCGCGTCGGCAACCTGCAACGCGCGATCGACTTCTACACCAACGTCCTGGGCATGCAACTGCTGCGCACCTCGGAAAACCCCGAGTACAAATACTCGCTGGCCTTTCTGGGTTACGGCAGCAACCCCGAGCATGCCGAGCTGGAACTGACCTACAACTGGGGCGTGGAAAGCTACGAACTGGGCACGGCGTACGGCCACATCGCCCTGGGCGTGCCCGATGCGTATGCAGCCTGCGAAAAGATCAAGGCCGCAGGCGGCAACGTGACGCGTGAGCCCGGCCCCGTCAAGGGCGGCACCACCGTGATCGCGTTCGTGACCGATCCGGATGGCTACAAAATTGAATTGATCCAACGGGCCGCATACGCGGGCGGTCAGGGCTTGCGCTGAACCACGCGCCTCGCAGTGACAACCCAAAAGCAGTAGGTCGGCGGCTTTAGCCCCGACACGCTCCCGTGAACCATCACCCCTTGTCGGAGCTGAAGCTCCGACCTACAAAAAGTCTTACCCCGTAGGTCGGCGGCTTTAGCCCCGACATGCACCCGTGAACCATCACCCTTTGTCGGAGCTGAAGCTCCGACCTGCAGATCAGCGGGGCAATTTGCTGGCTTCGCGTGCCAGGGCTTCGATGCGTGCCCAATCGCCTTGGGCCAGCGCGTCGGCAGGTACCAACCACGAACCGCCCACGCAGGCCACGTTGGGCAGGCTCAGCAAATCATTCGCGTTTTGCTGGGTCACGCCGCCAGTGGGGCAAAACTTTACATCAAAGAACGGGCCGCTCCAGGCCTTGAGCATGTTTGGGCCGCCCGCCTGCATGGCCGGGAAGAATTTGAGCTCGGTGTAACCATCTTCCTGCGCCATCAGGATTTCGCTGCCGGTGGCCACGCCGGGCAACAAGGACAAACCGTTGTCGCGGCAGGCCTGGCCCACCGCTTTCGTGTAACCGGGGCTGACCGCAAAACGGGCACCGGCTTTGGCTGCCGCAGCGGCGTCGGCCGGGCTGCGCACGGTGCCAGCACCCACCACAGCGCCGGGCACTTCCTTGGCAATGGCTTCCATGCAGGCCAGCGCCTGCGGCGTGCGCAGCGTCACCTCCAGCATGCGGATGCCGCCGGCCACCAG
>JACCDV010000754.1_pt1 | contig 20439 bp, 19 predicted proteins | sample 7446131 | NCBI WGS metagenome assembly JACCDV01 (sample SAMN15323448, study PRJNA562643) | freshwater metagenome | isolation source: river surface water | place: USA:Blue River Watershed | collected 2017-08-17 | reverse complement strand
TTTCACAGAGACATTCCAATGGCAATCGTAGAAGTCAAAGTTCCCCAGCTGTCCGAATCGGTGGCCGAAGCCACACTGCTGACCTGGAAAAAGAAGGCCGGTGAGGCTGTGGCCCAGGACGAAATCCTGATCGAGATCGAGACCGACAAGGTCGTGATGGAAGTTCCCGCGCCGTCGGCGGGCGTGCTGGCCGAAATCGTGGTGGGCGACGGTGGCACCGTCGTGGCCCAGCAGCTGATCGCCAGGATCGACAGCGAAGGCAAGGCCGGCGCCGCCGCGCCAGCTGCTGCCCCAGCTGCTGCGGCTCCGGCCGCAGCGCCGGCGCCTGCCGCTGCGGCGCCTGCCAGCAACGCCATGGCCGGTGTGGCCATGCCCGCCGCCGCCAAGCTGATGGCCGACAACCACCTCGCTGCAGGCTCCGTCGCAGGCACCGGCAAGGACGGCCGCGTGACCAAGGGCGATGTGCTCGCTGCCGTTGCTTCGGGCACCAGCGCCGCCATCCCGACTGGTGCACCCACCAGCACGCTGCCGCAGGTGGCTGCCCCCGCCGTCAGCCTGGGTGAGCGTCCCGAGCAGCGCGTGCCCATGACCCGTCTGCGCGCCCGCATCGCCGAGCGTCTGCTGCAGTCGCAAGCCACCAACGCCATCCTGACCACCTTCAACGAGGTCAACATGGCTCCGGTGATGGCCCTGCGCAAGGCGCACCAGGAGAAGTTCGAGAAGACCCACGGCGTCAAGCTGGGCTTCATGAGCTTCTTCGTCAAGGCCGCCGTTCACGCCCTCAAGAAGTTCCCGGTGCTCAATGCCTCTGTTGACGGCAACGACATCGTCTACCACGGCTACTTCGACATCGGCATTGCCGTGGGTTCTCCCCGCGGCCTGGTGGTGCCGATCCTGCGCAACGCCGACCAGATGAGCTTTGCCGACATCGAGAAGAAGATCGCCGAGTTCGGCAAGAAGGCACAGGAAGGCAAGCTGGGCATCGAAGAGATGACCGGCGGCACCTTCTCCATCTCCAACGGTGGCACCTTCGGCTCCATGCTGAGCACGCCCATCATCAACCCGCCGCAGTCGGCCATTCTGGGCGTGCACGCCACCAAGGACCGCGCTGTGGTCGAAAACGGCCAGGTGGTGGTGCGCCCGATCAACTACCTTGCCATGTCGTACGACCACCGCATCATCGACGGCCGCGAAGCCGTGCTGGGTCTGGTTGCCATGAAGGAAGCGCTTGAAGATCCCTCGCGCCTCCTCTTTGATCTGTAATGGGGCGCTACTGCGCGCAGCCATGGCGGCGTTGCGGAGCCCGATCGCGCAATCCTCGCGTACACGAAGTACGCTGCGGTTGCGCGACACCCGCGCCTTGCCCTGACAGCGCTCGCGACGCGCTGAGCGTGCGTCATGAAACAGCCCCCAGGGCTGAAGTTTTGGAGCATTTATGAGCAAACAATTTGATGTCGTCGTGATTGGCGGCGGCCCCGGTGGCTACATCGCCGCCATCCGCGCGGCCCAGCTGGGCATGAACGTGGCCTGCATCGACGAGTGGAAGAACGCTGCAGGCGGCCCCGCGCCCGGCGGCACCTGCACCAATGTGGGCTGCATCCCGTCCAAGGCGCTGCTGCAGTCGTCCGAGCATTTCGAGCATGCCAACCACCATTTCGAAGAACACGGCATCACGGCCAAGGACGTCAAGATCGACGTGGCCAAAATGATCGCCCGCAAGGACACCGTTGTGAAACAGAACAACGACGGCATCCTCTACCTGTTCAAGAAGAACAAGGTGAGCTTCTTCCACGGCCGCGGCTCCTTTGTGGGCAAGGCCGAAGGCGGTTACGAGATCAAGGTCTCTGGCAAAACCGAAGAATCCCTGACCGCCAAACAAGTCATCGTGGCCACCGGCTCCAATGCCCGTGCGCTGCCCGGTGTGCCGTTTGACGAAGAAATCGTGCTGTCCAACGACGGCGCGCTGCGTGTAGGGGCCGTGCCCAAGAAATTGGCCTTGATTGGTTCCGGCGTGATTGGCCTGGAAATGGGCTCGGTCTGGCGCCGTCTGGGTGCAGACGTCACCATCCTCGAAGGCTTGCCGACGTTCCTGGGCGCGGTCGACGAGCAGATCGCCAAGGAAGCCAAGAAGGCCTTCGACAAGCAGGGCCTGAAGATCGAGCTGGGCGTGAAGGTCGGCGAGATCAAGACCGGCAAGAAGGGCGTGACCGTCAACTACACCAACGCCAAGGGCGAGGCCGTGGCGCTGGACGCCGACAAGTTGATCGTCTCAATCGGCCGCGTGCCCAACACCAACGGCTTGAACGTTGAAGCCGTGGGCCTGCAGCTCGACGAGCGCGGCGCCATCGTGGTCGACGGCGACTGCCGCACCAATGTGCCCGGCATCTGGGCCGTGGGCGACGTGGTGCGTGGCCCCATGCTGGCCCACAAGGCCGAGGAAGAGGGCGTGGCCGTGGCCGAGCGTATGGCCGGTCAGCACGGCCATGTGAACTTCAACACCATCCCCTGGGTCATCTACACCAGCCCCGAGATCGCCTGGGTCGGCCGCACCGAGCAGCAGCTCAAGGCCGATGGTGTGGCCTACAAGGCAGGCACCTTCCCGTTCCTGGCCAATGGCCGCGCCCGCGCCCTGGGTGACACCACCGGCATGGTCAAGTTCCTGGCCGACGCCAAGACCGACGAGATCCTGGGCGTGCACATCGTGGGCCCGATGGCTTCCGAGCTGATCTCAGAAGCCGTGGTGGCCATGGAGTTCCGCGCCAGTGCCGAAGACATCGCCCGCATCTGTCACGCGCACCCCTCGCTGTCCGAAGCCACCAAGGAAGCTGCGCTCGCTGTGGACAAGCGCACGCTCAACTTCTGATGGTCTTGTCCCCCGAACGCCTGCAGATGCAGGCGCTTTGGGGTACAGTTTCAACAGCCGCAAACCCGGGCCTGCCCCGGGTTTTTTGATGTCAGAGACCCACCCATGTCCGTTCGCGCCGTTTACGAAGAAGAGCTGAAAAAGCGTGGCTACCAGAGTGATCCTGCCCAGCTGCGCGCCGTCGAGGCCCTGGAACGTTGCGCGCAGGAATGGATCGCTTTCAAGACCCGCCGCGCCAACCCTTTCAAGAAACTCTTTTCCAGGCCCGAAATCCCCAAAGGCGTCTACATGTTCGGTGGGGTAGGGCGGGGCAAGAGTTTCCTGATGGACTGCTTCTACGAGGCCGTCCCGATCCGACGCAAGACACGGCTTCATTTCCATGAGTTCATGCGCGAGGTCCACCGTGAACTGGCCGCGATGCAGGGCACGGTCAACCCTCTGGACGTGCTGGGCAAGAAGATGGCGCAGCGTTACCGCCTCATTTGCTTTGATGAATTCCATGTGGCCGACATCACCGATGCCATGATCCTGCACCGCCTGCTGGTGGCGCTGTTCGACAACGGCGTGGGCTTTGTCACCACCTCCAACTTCAAGCCCGATGGGCTCTACCCCGATGGTCTGCACCGCGACCGCATCCTGCCTGCGATTGACCTGCTCAATGCCCGCATGGAAGTGCTCAATGTGGACAATGGCACCGACTACCGCCGTCGGACGCTGGAGATGCTGGACCTCTACAAGACGCCGATCACGCCCGACACCGATGCCGAGATGGACAAGGCTTTCAGCCAGCTCGCCAGCGGTCAGGACGAAGACCCGGTGCTGCACATCGAGGCGCGCGAGATCCGCTCCCTTCGCCGCGCTGGCGGGGTCGTCTGGTTCGACTTCCGCACCCTGTGCGGCGGCCCGCGCTCGCAAAACGACTACCTCGAGATCGCCACCCAGTTTCACACGCTGCTGCTCTCGGGTGTGCCCCTGATGCCGGTCAAGCTGGCCTCGGAGGCCCGGCGCTTCACCTGGCTGGTGGACGTGCTCTACGACAGGCGCGTCAAGCTGATTGTGTCGGCCGAGGTTCCGCCCGAGCAGCTCTACACCGAAGGGCCCATGTCGCACGAATTCCCTCGTACCGTCTCGCGGCTCAACGAGATGCAGTCGGCCGAGTTCCTGGCGCTCGAGCACCGCACCGTGGACACGCAGCTGACATGAAGGGTCTGTGTCTGCTTGTGCTGGTGCTGTCTCTGGTCGGCCTCCAGGTTCGGGCGCAGTCTGCAGATTCTGTCGATGATGTGCCTGCCCGCATTGCGGCTGCCCGCGAGGCCTTGAACACGCAGCGCCAGGCCATCGAGGAGCAGCATGAGGCACGCTTGCGGGCCTGCTGGCAGCGCTTTGCCGTCAACGATTGCCTGCGTGAAGCGCGTCGCAGCCGCCATGCGGCGCTCGATCCTTTGCGTCCGAAGGAGCTGGAGCTCAACGCGCAGGAGCGCGAATGGCGCACTCGCCAGCGCGATGAGCGCCTTCGAAACAAGCAGGACGCGGTACAGCAGCCATGATCGAATCCGGAATCGGCGACCACCGCTCGCCACAACGACGCCTGATCGAGCTGCAGATGGAGCACGCCGATCTGGACGCGATGATTGACCAGTTGGCCGAAGCGGCTGCGCCCATCGACGAGCTGCGCTTGCGTCGCCTCAAGAAACGGCGTCTGGCCCTGCGCGACGAGATGGCCCGCCTGCAGTGGATGACCGGGCCCAAGGAACCGGCGTGAGTCTGCTCGGCGAGCAGGTTGAATTCGCCTTGTCCAGCATTGGACCCCTGGCCAGCCATTGGCCAGGGTACCGGCCGCGCACTGGCCAGACCGAGATGGCCCAGGCCGTCACCGAGGTGGTGGAAAACGGCGGGACCCTCGTGGTGGAAGCCGGCACAGGGGTAGGCAAGACCTTTGCCTACCTGGTCCCCGTTCTGCTCAGCGGCCAGCGTGCCCTGGTGTCCACCGCGACCAAGGCGCTGCAGGACCAGTTGTTCGCCCGTGACCTGCCTCGCCTCACGGCGGTGCTCAAGCTGCCGGTGCGCGTAGCCCTTCTCAAGGGCCGATCGAGCTACCTTTGCCTGCACCGCATGGAGCAGGCGCGTCACCACCCGCAAGCCAACGAGGCAGTCTGGCAGCGCGCCCTCACGCGTGTGGAGCAGTGGGCGCAAGTCACCCGAAGCGGCGACATGGGCGAGTTGCCAGGTCTTGACGAAAGCTCCAGCCTGTGGCCGCTCGTGACCTCTACCCGTGACAACTGCCTGGGTTCGAATTGTCCCCGCTACAAGGCCTGCCACGTCAACCTGGCGCGCAAGGAGGCGATGGCCGCCGATGTGGTGGTGATCAACCACCACCTGTTTTTTGCCGACCTGGCTGTGCGCGAATCGGGCGTGGCCGAATTGCTGCCCACGGTGCGGGTCACAGTCTTTGATGAAGCCCATCAGCTCAACGAGATCGGGGTCCATTTTCTGGGGCAGGACCTGTCCACGACCCAGCTGCTGGAGCTCGCCCGCGATGTGCTCGGGACCGGCTTGACCTTGGCCCGGGGCCTGGTCGATTGGCAGATCCTGAGCCAGTCACTTGAGCACGCCACGCGCAACTGGCGTCTGGTGGCCGGACCGCAGCGGGCTGTCACACGCCTTCGCTGGGGCGACGGTGCGCCTCAGGGCATCGCTCCAGCGGACTGGTGCGATGCCTTGCAGCTCATCGAGCAAGCTTTGCAGTCGCTCTCTCAAGGGCTGGACCAGGTCACGGAGCTGGCGCCCGATTTCGTCCGCCTTCTCGAACGCTGCCAGAGCCTGCGGCAGTTGTGCCAGCGTTTCCAGCAGCCCTCGGAAGAAGACGGCGTGCGCTGGGCCGAGGTCTCGGCCGCACTGAGGGTGGTGCAGGCGCCACTGGACGTGGCCGAGACCTTCACACGTCTGACCGCTGTGACAGCTTCAGTTCCGGATTCTCAATCACAAGCGTCGCCACAGGAGAGTACTGCTTCAGCAGTTGCACGGGCCTGGGTATTCACATCGGCCACCTTGGGCAACGATCCCGCCTTGCGCTGGTTCACCGGTCCTTGCGGACTCTCTGCAGCACGCACCCTTCGGGTGGACAGTCCCTTCGATTACGCGCTGCAGGCTGCACTCTATGTCCCTACGGATGTGAGTGCGCCCGGTGAGCGGCAGCATGCGCTGGATGTGGGTCGTCTGGCGCTGGCGTCGGCACGCCGCATCGGTGGTCGTACGCTGGTGCTCACCACCACCCTTCATGCCATGCGCGCCATCGGCGATTTTCTGCATACCCACCTCGACAGCGGTCTCGGACTGGAGGTCCTTGTCCAGGGGCAAAGCCCCAAGCGCGTCCTGATGGAGCGATTTCGAGAAGGGGGCAGTCAGGGGCAGGGCGGCTGCATCCTGGTGGCTTCCGCCTCGTTCTGGGAAGGTTTTGATGTTCCTGGTGAGGCGCTACAGCTGGTGATCATCGACAAGCTGCCGTTCGCGCCGCCCGATGACCCGGTGTTGGAAGCCAGGGGCCAGCGTTTGCAGCAGCAGGGCGGCAGCGTCTTCATGGATCTGGCACTGCCGGAAGCTGCGGTGACCCTCAAGCAGGGCGCCGGGCGCCTGATCCGCAGCGAATCGGACCGGGGCATTCTGGTGGTGTGCGACCCGCGCCTGGTGAACAAGGCTTACGGGACAAGGCTGCTGTCGGCCTTGCCGCCGATGCGCCGGATCACTGGCCCGGAGGACTACCTTCAGGCACTTGCCAAACTGGCGGATGGATCACCAGAGTTGCCACCAGGGTTTTGACACGCGGCCTGCCAGCGGGTTCTTGAGAAAGCTGGAGTTCGGAAAGTTCCTCTCCAGCACCCGTCGTGCGTCATCGCGCAATTGGGGCATGCCCAAGGCATCGTAAGAGTAAACCAGAATGGCCAGCGCTTCTTCGGCAGCGGGCACGCCAGGGTATTCGGTCAGGGCCTGCTGGGCGCGGTTGACCGCAGCGATGTGCGCGCCCCGACGGGCGTAATAGCGGGCCACATGCACTTCGTAGCCTGCCAGCGAGTTGACGATGTAGGTCATGCGCTGGCGGGCATCCGGGGTGTATTTGGACTCAGGGAAGCGTTTGCTCAGCTCCAGAAAGGCTTCGTAGGATTCCTTGGCGGCCCGCTGGTCACGCTCGGACAGGTCCTGGTTGATCAGGGCCGAGAACAGGCCCAGGTTGTCGTTGAAATTGACCAGGCCCTTGAGGTAGAGCGCATAGTCCATGGCCGGGCTGGTGGGATGCAGCCGCATGAAGCGGTCCAGGGTGGCCACCGCCTGCACCTTGTCACCTGTCCTGTACTGGGCCCAGGCCTTCTCGATCTGGGCCTGTTGGGCCAACACAGTGCCAGCAGCGCGGCCTTCAAGCTGCTCGAGAAGCCGTATGGCCTTGTCCCAGGCGCCGGCCGTCACCTCGTCTCGGGCTTCCTTGTAGAGGCGCTCGGGAGACCAGCTTTTGGTGTTGTCCTGAGGTGTGCTGGAGCAGCCCGCGAAAGCCAGGCATATGGCCAGACACAGCGTGGCCGGAACCCTTGATAATCCAATACGCCGCATCCTCATCATCCCAGTGCGTTTCATTCCAATTGATTATATCGACCGCCCCCGAGACCGACCTGCCCGACAACCCTCTGGAAGAGGGGGGAGATGCGGTTGATGATGCCGAATTGCGGCAGATGCAGATCGATACCGCCCTGCACGGACAGCGTCTTGACCGGGCCCTCGCGCAGGGTATGTCTGAGTTTTCCCGCAGCTACCTTCAGCAGCGCATAGAGGCCGGAGACGTCCTGCTCGACGGGCGTCAGGTCATCAAGGCTTCCGCAAAGGTTCGTTTGGGTCAGAAAGTCCAGATCACGCTGCGGGCGACCCCGCAGTCCCGGGCATTTGTACCTCAGGCGATGCCCCTGGAGACGCTCTATCAGGACGAGCACCTGCGGGTGATTCACAAACCGGCGGGTCTGGTCGTGCATCCGGCGCCCGGACATTGGCAGGGCACATTGCTCAACGGCCTGCTGGCGCTCGATCCGATGGTTCAGGACCTGCCGCGCGCGGGCATTGTGCACCGGCTCGACAAGGACACCAGCGGGCTCATGGTGGTGGCTCGAAGCCGGTCGGCCATGGACGCGCTGGTCCGCATGATCGCCGCCCGCGAGGTCAGCCGCCAGTACCTGGCCATCGGGCACCGGGGATGGCCAGGGGTGACCGAACGGGAGGTCCATGCTGCCATCGGCCGCGATCCGGCCAACCGGCTGCGCATGGCGGCGGTCGATCTCGCTCGTCAGCCCGGCAAGACGGCTCACACAACGCTGGAGTGCCTGGACGAGAACGGGCAGGCCTGTCTGGTGCGGTGCACCCTGCACACCGGCCGCACCCATCAGATCCGGGTGCACATGGCGCACATCGGCCATCCCTTGCTGGGCGATGGCCTCTATGGGGGCAGGCCCGAGGCAGGCCTGACGCGCCAGGCCCTGCACGCCTGGCGCCTGGCCTTCGTTCACCCATTTACCGGCCAGTCCCTGGTGTGGAGGGCCGATCTGCCAGCCGACATGGCGCAGGCGCTGCAGGCGCTGGGCCTCCGATACAATGGGCCGCACTGAAAGACCCCGCCGGGCCAGTCAGGGCCGCGACCAGAAGGTCCCGCCTCTGCCCGGTGCAGCGGCACCCCGGCTTTCCCGCTTGTCCGCGCGTCCTGCGCGCCACCCCGAAAAAAGAACAGAACCATGAACACGGCGCATGCCAAGCGTGTCCTTGAAACAGCCCTGCTGTGCACCGCCCAGCCGCTCTCGCTGCGCGAGCTGCGGGTGCTGTTTGACGATGCCCTGGGTGCGGACACCTTGCGCCAGCTGCTCGCCGAGCTTCAGCTGGAATGGACCCTCAAGGGTCTGGAGCTGGTGTGCGTGGCCAGTGGCTGGCGCTTCCAGAGCCGCCCGGAGATGCGGGAATACCTTGACCGCCTGCATCCCGAAAAGCCACCCAAGTACACCCGCGCTGCGCTCGAAACGCTGGCCATCATCGCCTACCGCCAGCCGGTCACGCGGGGTGACATGGAAGACATCCGTGGCGTCACCATCAACTCCCAGATCCTCAAGCAACTCGAGGACCGGGGCTGGGTCGAGGTGATTGGCCACCGCGAGACCGTGGGGCGCCCGGCACTGTACGCGACCACCCGCCAGTTCCTCGACGACATGGGGCTCGCTTCGCTGGACCAGCTGCCCCTGCTGTCCAGCGTGGACCACCAGGCCAGTGCCCTGGCCCATCTGGCCGACAACGAGTTGCCCCTGCAGCCCACACTGTCGCTGGAAGAAGCCCTGTTGCCCCTGGAGCAGGAACCCGGCACCCACGACATCCCCCACCCTGAGCCCGATCGACCGGACACACCGCATGAGCACTGAAGCGCAAGACAGCCCAACCACCGAAGAGCCCCAGGGCCCTGGCGGCCACTACAAGGCCGTGGATCTGGCGGATGTGGTTTCGGGCCAGTTCGATGCCGAGGACGATGCCGGCGCCCCGGCGCTGGACCCCGGCAAGCGTGTGCTCGCCCCGCAAGCCGATTCGCCCAAGCTGCACAAGGTGCTGGCCCAGGCCGGACTCGGATCGCGCCTGGAGATGGAGCAGCTGATCCTGGAGGGACGCATTTCCGTCAACAACCAGCCGGCCCATATCGGGCAGCGCATCCAGTTTGGTGATCAGGTCAAGGTCAATGGCAAACCCATCCGGGTGCGCATCGATCCGCCACCGGCACGCGTGATCGCCTACCACAAGCCTGCCGGCGAGATCGTCAGCCACGACGATCCGCAGAACCGCCCGAGCGTCTTTCGCAAGCTTCCGCGCCTGCAGCAGGGCAAGTGGCAATCGGTAGGACGCCTGGACCTCAACACCGAAGGCCTGCTGCTGTTTACCAGCTCCGGCGAGCTGGCCAACCGCCTGATGCATCCGCGTTTCGGACTGGAGCGGGAGTATGCGGTGCGTGTGCTGGGGGCGCTCTCCAACGACGAGAAACAAAAACTGCTCGACGGTGTCATGCTCGATGACGGAATGGCACAGTTCGGCTCGATCGAGGAGGGCGGAGGCGAAGGTTCCAATTGCTGGTACCGGGTGACGATTTCCGAAGGCCGCAACCGTGAGGTCCGCCGCATGATGGAGGCCGTAGGCCATGCGGTCAGCCGGCTGATCCGCATCCGCTACGGTGCGATGGTGCTGCCCCATGGTCTGCGCCGCGGGGCATGGCTGGAACTCGACGAAGCCGACATCCGTTCCCTCATGAAGGCCGCTGGCGCCAGCGAACGACCTGCACAGGCGCCATCCAGGCCACGCGGGCGTGGCCGTCCGGACCGCAGCCCTCGCACCGGTGGTCGCGGCTTGCCGGGCACGGCCGTGCCATTGGCACCACGCGCACCATCCAAGAACACCCTTGGACAGGCCAAACCCGGGAAGGGCGGACAACCTGATCCGATGCGGACCAGTCTGGGCTACATCGGGGCTGACAGCTTCAACCGTCAGAAACAGGGCTCCGGGGCAGGCAGTCGGGGCGGGCGTCGCAAACCCGGCGGCCGAAGCCGCTGAATGCGCAGCCCGTCAGGGCATAACGGGCAGCTGCGGGGCGGTCATTGCCTTCGCAGGTTAGAATAAGCGGCTTTGCCCAAAGGCAAAATTGCTTTCAAAATCACTCCATCAACAGGAAATCACATGGCCATCGAACGCACCCTCTCCATCATCAAGCCTGACGCCGTTGCCAAGAACGTTATCGGCCAGATTTACGCCCGCTTCGAAGCTGCCGGCCTGAAGATCGTGGCAGCCAAGATGGTGCACCTCTCCCGTGGTGAAGCCGAGCAGTTCTACGCCGTCCACAAGGCGCGTCCCTTCTTCAAGGACCTGGTGGACTTCATGGTGTCTGGCCCGGTCATGATCCAGGCCCTCGAGGGTGAAGGCGCCATCGCCAAAAACCGTGACCTGATGGGCGCCACCGACCCCAAGAAAGCCGCACCCGGCACCATCCGCGCGGACTTCGCCGACAGCATCGACGCCAACGCCGTGCATGGCTCCGATGCCCCCGAAACTGCAGCCGTGGAAGTCGCCTTCTTCTTCCCCGGCATGAACGTCTACAGCCGCTGATCGGCTCGCGACCCGTTCGCGACCTTCAGGAGCGCCAGCCATGACGGCCAACCTTCTCGAATTCGATCTGGAAGGTTTGGCCGTTTTTTGTGAAGGGCTGGGTGAGAAGCGCTTTCGTGCCACCCAGTTGTTCCGCTGGATCCATCAGCGAGGTGCCAGCGACTTTGACCAGATGAGCGATCTGGCCAAATCGCTTCGCGAGAAACTCAAGACCACCGCCCACATCCGTGCCTTGCCGGTGCTGACCCAGCACATCTCGGCAGACGGCACCATCAAGTGGCTGTTTGACGTTGGCGACGGCAATGCCGTCGAGTCGGTGTTCATTCCCGAAGACGACCGCGGCACGCTGTGTGTGTCCTCACAAGCGGGTTGTGCCGTCGGTTGCCGCTTCTGCTCGACCGGCCACCAGGGTTTTTCCCGCAACCTTTCGACGGCAGAGATCCTGGCGCAGCTGTGGTTTGCCGAGCACTTCCTGCGCAAGCACCTGGGCACCGACGTGCGTGTCATCTCCAACGTGGTGATGATGGGCATGGGTGAGCCGCTGCAGAATTATTCGGCGCTGATTCCTGCACTGCGGACCATGCTCGACGACCACGGATATGGCCTCTCGCGCCGCCGCGTGACCGTCTCCACCTCGGGCGTGGTACCCATGATCGATCGGCTGGCGCTGGACTGTCCGGTGGCCTTGGCAGTGTCCTTGCACGCGCCCACCGATGTCCTGCGCGATCCCCTTGTGCCACTCAACCGGAAATACCCGATGGAAGAGTTGCTGCAGGCTTGCGAACGCTACCTCCAACACGCGCCGCGCGACTTCATCACCTTCGAATACTGCATGCTTGACGGGGTCAATGACCAGCCCGAGCACGCCCGCCAGCTCATCGCGCTGGTACAGCGCCATGGCCGCCAGGGCCTGCGCTGCAAGTTCAACCTGATCCCCTTCAACCCCTTTCCGGCTTCCGGCCTGCAGCGCTCGCCCCAGGCGCGTGTGCAGGCCTTTGCCAAAATGCTGCTGGACGCCGATATCGTGACCACCGTTCGCAAGACGCGTGGAGATGACATCGATGCCGCCTGCGGCCAGCTCGCGGGGGATGTGAAGGACCGCACCCGCGTGCAGGAGCGGATGGCCCAGCAGCGCGCCTCAGGCATCATTCCGATCGCACCGGTGAGCCACTGAAAGGACTTGTGATGAATCCAGCGGAAACTTCTTCCATGGCCCCTGACGCCTCGGGCGGCGAGCTTCGAGCAGGCCAGATGCTGAAGGCAGCACGCGAGGCCAAGGGCCTCCACCTGGCGATGCTTTCTGTGGCCCTGAAGGTGCCTACGCGCAAGCTCGAGGCCCTCGAGCGTGACGACCACAGCGGCTTCCAGGATGTCACTTTTCTGCGCGCACTTGCCCAGGCCGTCTGCCGGCATCTGGACATGGATGCGGCACCTGTTCTGGCCGCTTTGCCCCAGGCCGTGAACCGGCTGCCTGCCCAGCGCCCACCGCTCGATGCACGCGTGAAGCCCACTCTGGAGACCGGGCATAGGCCCGCGATGTCCCTCCGTCCTTCCAGAACCGTGTTGTGGCTGGCCTTATTGATGCTGGTCTCCACTGGAGCATTGATCTGGTGGCCGGCCAGGGCCCCGGACGCCTCAGCACCTGCTCTCGTGCTGGAAGAGCCCGCACAGGCCCATGTTCCCATGGGACAGGCCAGCAACCCGGTCGAGTTGCCCGCAGTGCCTCTGGCTGCCCCTGCTGATCCCGTTCCGACGGCCTCTGTGGATGCCGAGGCTTCAGGTCTCGTCCTGCGCATCAGGCAGGGCACCTGGCTCGAAGTGCGCGACGGCAAGGGTGAGACGCTGGTCAAAAAGCAGGTCAAGGCCGGCGAAACGCTCCGGTACGATGCCAAAGCGCCGGTCTTCGTCTATGCCAGCCAGGCAGACGGGATCGAATTGCTCTGGCAGGGTCAGGCGGTTGATCTCCAGCCACACACGCGCAACAACGAACTTCGTATGAAGATCAAGCCATGAACGATTCACCCATTGACATTGCCCGCCCGGCCACGCGTCGCACCCGTCAATCCCGTGTGGTCTGGGGCAACCGCGTGGTTACGGTCGGTGGGGGTGCGCCCGTGCGCGTCCAGTCCATGACCAACACCGACACCGTGGACGTGATCGGCACCGCCATCCAGGTCAAGGAGCTGGCGCAGGCCGGCTCCGAAATGGTCCGCATCACGGTCAACACACCGGAAGCCGCGCAAGCGGTCCCGCACATCCGAGAGCAGCTCGACAAGATGGGCATCGATGTGCCACTGATCGGCGATTTCCACTACAACGGCCACCGGCTCCTGACCGATTACCCGGCCTGCGCCGAAACCCTCTCGAAATACCGCATCAACCCGGGTAACGTGGGCAAGGGCGACAAGCGCGATCTGCAGTTCGGGCAGATGATCGAAGTCGCGCAGAAGTTCAACAAGCCGATCCGCATCGGTGTGAACTGGGGCAGCCTTGACCAGGAGTTGCTCGCCGAGTTGATGGATGCCAACAGCCGGCGGCCTGAACCCTTCGAGGGGCGCCAGGTCATGTACGAGGCCCTCATCCAGTCGGCCATCGGTTCCGCCAAGCGCGCCGAAGCCATGGGCATGGATGGCAGCCAGATCACGCTCTCGTGCAAGGTTTCGGGCGTGCAGGACCTGATTTCCGTCTACCGCGAGCTGGCCCGCCGCTGCGACTACGTCCTGCACCTGGGCCTGACCGAAGCGGGCATGGGCACCAAGGGCACCGTGGCCTCGGCGGCGGCCTTGTCCATCCTGCTGCAGGAAGGCATCGGCGACACCATCCGCGTCTCCCTCACGCCCCAGCCAGGCGAGCCGCGCACGCAGGAGGTGGTGATCGCCTCCGAGATCCTGCAGTCCCTGGGCCTGCGGGTGTTTGTGCCCAGCGTGACCGCCTGCCCGGGCTGTGGCCGCACCACCAGCACCACCTTCCAGGAACTGGCCAAGCAGATCGACGACTTCCTGCGCGCGCAGATGCCCGTCTGGCGCGCCCAGTACCCCGGCGTGGAGGGGCTCAAGGTGGCGGTGATGGGCTGCATCGTCAACGGTCCCGGCGAGAGCAAGCATGCTGACATTGGCATCAGCCTGCCGGGCACCGGCGAAGCGCCTGCCGCACCGGTGTTCATCGATGGCGAAAAACGCCTGACGCTGCGCGGGGAGGGCATTGCCCAGGAGTTTCAGCGTATCGTCGAAGACTACATCCAGAACCGCTTTGGGACGGCCAAAGCCTGATTCCGTACATGACAGAGAACATCCAACAGCCCAAGGCCCGCAAACTGGTGGGCGTCAAAGGCATGAACGACATCCTGCCGCCGGATTCGGCGCGCTGGGAATGGCTCGAAGAGCGTGTGCGCGCCCTGATGGCACGCTACGCCTACCGCAACGTTCGCTTGCCCATCGTCGAACCCACAGCTCTGTTTATCCGTGGTCTCGGTGAAGTGACCGACATCGTCGAAAAGGAGATGTACTCTTTTGAAGACCGCCTCAACGGCGAGCAGCTGACACTGCGGCCGGAAGGCACGGCAGGGCTTGTGCGCGCGGTGGTCGAGCACAACCTGCTCTACGAAGGTGGCAAGCGCCTGTATTACATGGGCCCGATGTTCCGCCACGAACGCCCGCAGCGCGGCCGCTACCGCCAGTTCCACCAGATCGGCGCCGAGGTGCTGGGCTTTGGGGGGGCCGAGGTGGACGCCGAGCTGATCCTGCTGGCATGCGACCTCTGGAAGGAACTGGGCCTGAACGACGTGCGCCTGGAACTCAACAGCCTGGGCCAGCCCGAAGAGCGCAAGGCGCACCGTGCTGCCCTGATTGCACATTTCGAGCAGCATGCCGGACTGTTGGACGAAGATGCCCAAAGGCGCCTGCACAGCAACCCGCTGCGCATCCTGGACACCAAGAACCCCGCCATGGTCCCGGTGGTCGAGTCGGCCCCCCGACTCCTGGACTTTCTGGGCGAAGCTTCGCTGGCGCACTTCAATGCCGTCAAGGCCATCCTGGAGGCCAACGGCGTGGCCTACCGCATCAACCCGCGCCTGGTGCGCGGCATGGACTACTACAACCTCACGGTCTTCGAGTTCATCACCGAAAGCCTGGGCGCGCAGGGCACCATCTGCGGCGGTGGCCGATACGATTACCTGATCGAGCAGGTGGGAGGCAAACCGGCACCTGCCGTGGGATGGGCGCTGGGTGTCGAGCGCGTGCTCGAGCTGGTCAAGGAGCAGGGGCACGCACAGGCCGCCCCGGTCCCGGATGTCTACGCCATCATCCCCGATGCTTCGGCACTGCCTGTGGCCATCCGAACGCTGCAAGCCTTGCGCAGTGCCGGTGTGTCGGCTCAAATGCATGCCGGCAGCGGCGAGGGCCTGGGTTCGATGAAGAGCCAGTTCAAGAAAGCCGATGCCAGCGGCGCGGCCCATGCCCTGGTGTTTGGTGGCGACGAACTGGCGCGCGGTGAGGTCACCGTCAAATCCCTGCGTGACGGGCAGGGCGTCCAGCGCGCCGAGCGCCTGGAAGACCTGGCCCATTGGGCCCTGAGCCTACAATCGAACTGATTCACTACGGACACGCCATGGCATCGCATCTCGATCTTGAAGAACAGGAACAGCTGGACCAGCTCAAGCACTTCTGGAAGACCTGGGGCAACCTGATTTCCTGGGTTCTGATCATTGTGCTGGGCGCCTACGCCGCCTGGAACGGCTGGCAGTACTGGCAACGCAACCAGGCGGCCAAGGCTTCCGCCCTCTACGACGAGGTGGAAAAGGCCGTGCAGGCCCAGGATCTGCCTCGCGTCGAGCGCAGCATCGCCGACATGAAGGACAAGTTCGGCAGCACACTCTATGCGCACCAGGCCGGCCTGATTGCAGCCAGTGTGCTTTCTGAAAAAGACAAGTCCGAGCAGGCCCGTGTGTTGCTAGCCTGGGTTGCAGCCGATGCCCCCGAAGCGGCCTTGCGCGAAATGGCCCGGATTCGTCTGGCGGCCCTGCAGTGGGACACCCAGTCGGTCGACGAGGCCCTCAAAACGCTGGGCGCGGCCTTTGCCACCGAGATGGCGCCTCTGGCCGAGGACCTGCGGGGTGACTTGCTGCTGGCCAAGAACCAGACCGCAGACGCCATCAAGGCTTACCAGCAGGCCTTCAAGGCCCTCCCCGAAGGCAGCGAGTACCGTCGGGTGGTTCAGGCCAAGCTCGGTGCGCTGGGCATGGAAGTGGCCAGCCTCAAGCCTGAGGTCCGCCCATGATCCTTCAGTCCCGGCGTCTCCTACTGGCGCAGGGCCTGGTGGCCATTGCGCTGCTGCTCGGTGCCTGTGCCAGCAAACCCACCAAACCGCAACCCGGGCCATTGCCCGCTGTGGCGGGTGGACTTGCCGCCAAGCAGGTCTGGACAGCCCGGCTGGGCGCCATTTCCACGCCCTTGCAGGCCACGGTGATCGGTACCCGTGTGGTGCTGGCCTCCACCCAGGGTCTGCTGCTTGAACTGCAGGGCGACACGGGTCAGGAAATCTGGCGGCTGCAGCTCAAGGACAGCCTGAATGCCGGCATTGGCAGCGATGGCCGTCGCCATGCCGTCGTGACCTCTGGAAATGAAGTGGTGGTGGTTCAGGAGGGCAGGGAGTTGTGGCGTGAGCGTCTGAGCGCGCAGACCTTCACGGCGCCCCTGGTGGCTGGCGAGCGTGTGTTCGTCCAGCTGGCCGACCGCAGCGTCATGGCTTTTGATGGAGCCAGTGGCCAGCGTCTGTGGACGCTGCAGCGCAACGCCGACCCGCTGGTGCTGCGCCAGGCCGGTGTACTGGGCGCCGTCGGTGACACCCTCCTGGTGGGCAACGGTGGTCGCCTGAGCGGGGTGCAGCCCCTGAGTGGACAGGTTCGCTGGGAGGTGGTGGTGGGCAGTTCCCGTGGCACCAACGAAGTCGAACGGCTGGTCGACTTGGTGGCAGGCATCAACCGGCAAGGTCAGACCGTGTGCGTGCGTTCATTTCAGACCGCGGTGGCCTGTGTGGATGCGGTTCGGGGGCTGACCCTCTGGAGCCGCCCCTCACAGGGCCATCTGGGGCTCGATGGCGACGAGGCACGGGTCTTCGGGGTCGAGTCGGACAGCAGGCTGCGCGCCTGGAACCGGGTCGATGGACAGCCTGCCTGGTCGGAAGACGGCTACCGTTTCCGCGAGCTGACTGCCCCGCGCGTCTGGGGGGCCGCCGTGGCCTTTGGCGATGGCCAGGGGCAGGTCCACCTGCTGAGCCGTGAACAGGGCCGCACCCTGCAGCGCCTGGCCACCGATGGCACGCCTGTGACGTTGCAACCGGTCGTGGCTGGCCGCACCCTTGTGACCGTCAACCGCAGCGGTCTGGTGACCGGCTGGCGTGCCGACTGAGATCGGAAAACGTTCAAGTGAAACCTGTACTGGCCCTGGTGGGCCGCCCCAATGTGGGCAAATCCACGCTGTTCAACCGACTCACCAAGAGCCGGGATGCCATCGTGGCCGACTTTGCCGGCCTTACCCGAGATCGCCACTACGGGCAGGGCAGGCTGGGACGGCGTGAATTCATCGTCATCGACACCGGCGGCTTCGAGCCCGATGCCAGCAGCGGCATCTACAAGGAAATGGCCAAGCAGACGCAGCAGGCCGTGGCAGAAGCCGATGTGGTCATTTTCGTGGTCGACGCGCGCGGTGGCCTGTCTGCGCAGGACCACGACATCGCCAACTACCTGCGGCGTATTGGCAAGCCTTGTCTTCTGGTGGCCAACAAGTCCGAGGGCATGCGCGAAGGCACCCAGCTCGCCGAGTTCTATGAACTGGGGCTGGGGGAGGTACTGCCGGTCTCGGCAGCCCACGGCCAGGGCGTGCGTGGCATGCTCGAAGAGGCACTGGACACGCTGAACCTGCCCGAGCAAGAGGAAGAAACTCCAGAGGACCCTTCGGTCATCAAGCTGGCGGTTGCGGGGCGCCCCAATGTGGGCAAGTCCACCCTGATCAACACCTGGCTGGGTGAAGAGCGCCTGGTGGCCTTTGACATGCCTGGCACCACTCGCGATGCGATCAGCGTGCCTTTCGAACGCAACGGTCAGAAGTTTGAGCTGATCGACACCGCAGGCCTGCGCCGCAAGGGCAAGGTGTTCGAGGCCATCGAGAAATTTTCCGTGGTCAAGACCTTGCAGGCGATTGAAAACGCGAACGTGGTGCTGCTGCTCATCGATGCCGAACAGGGCGTGACCGACCAGGATGCCCACATCGCCGGATTCGTGCTTGACAGTGGCCGTGCCGTGGTCCTGGCTGTGAACAAATGGGATGCGGTCGACGAATACCAGCGCCAGCTGGTGCAGCGATCCATCGAAACCCGTCTGGCTTTCCTCAAGTTCGCCAACCTGCACCTCATATCGGCCAAAAAGCGCCAGGGGCTGGGCCCCTTGTGGTCCTCTATTGCGCAAGCCCACAAGGCCGCCACGTGCAAGATGAGCACGCCCGTGCTCACCCGCATCCTGCTCGAATCGGTGCAATTCCAGACCCCGAAAAAGACCGGGATGTTCCGACCCAAGATGCGATACGCGCACCAGGGTGGCATGAATCCCCCGGTGATCGTGATCCATGGCAACTCGCTCGAGCATGTGACCGAGGCCTACAAGCGTTTCCTCGAAGGGCGCTTTCGCAAGGCCTTCGATCTGGTGGGCACCCCGCTGCGCATCGAGATGAAGACTTCCCACAACCCCTACGCTGACAAGGATGCCAGCTGAGCGGCAAGGGCTTAGGCCTGCCTTGGCCAAGGTGCCTGCAGCGCTGTGGTAAGGTCTAAGCTTCATGAACCACTGAACACGGAGAATATCGTGAGCAACAAAGGCCAACTTCTGCAGGACCCCTTCCTCAACGCGCTGCGTCGCGAGCATGTGCCGGTGTCCATCTACCTGGTCAACGGCATCAAACTGCAGGGCCAGATCGAATCGTTTGACCAGTATGTTGTGCTGTTGCGCAACACCGTCACGCAGATGGTCTACAAGCATGCCATCTCTACCATCGTTCCCGGTCGTGCCGTGAATTTCAGCGGCGCTGAATCCGGCGACAACACTGCCAGCTGATCGCCTGCCCCTTCCTTGCCTCTGGGCACCTGTGGCCTGGGCACCTCATCGATTGAGCGACTCCTCCAAGATCCCCTTCGCGCCGACCCTGCTGGTCGGCGTTGATTTTGGGCTGCCCCATTTCGACGACGGCCTGGTCGAGCTGGGCCTCTTGGCCGAGTCTGGTGGCCTCAAGCCGGTGGCTCGCCTGACCTGCAAGCGCAAGGCTCCGGACCCGGCACTGTTCGTGGGCAGCGGCAAGGCCGACGAAATCAAGGAACTGGCCACGATGCATGGCGCCCAGGAGGTGCTGTTTGATCAGTCGCTCAGCCCGGCCCAACAGCGCAATCTGGAGCGGCACATTGGCCTGCCGGTCAACGACCGCACCTTGCTGATCCTTGAAATTTTTGCCCAGCGCGCCCGCAGCCATGAAGGCAAACTGCAGGTTGAGCTTGCGCGGCTGCAGTACCTCAGCACCCGCCTGGTGCGACGCTGGACCCATCTGGAGCGCCAGACCGGGGGTATCGGCCTGCGGGGCGGACCGGGAGAAACCCAGATTGAACTCGACCGCCGCATGATCGGCGAAGCCATCAAGCGCACCAAGGAGCGCCTGACCAAGGTCAAGAAGCAGCGCAACACCCAGCGCCGCCAGCGCGAGCGCAATCAGACGTTCAAGATTTCGCTCGTGGGCTACACCAACGCGGGCAAGTCCACCCTTTTCAATGCCCTGGTCAAGGCCCGGGCCTATGCGGCTGACCAGCTGTTTGCCACGCTCGACACCACCACCCGCCAGCTTTATTTGGGCGAAGCAGGGCGCTCGGTGTCCCTGTCTGACACCGTGGGCTTCATCCGTGATTTGCCGCACGGACTGGTGGAGGCCTTTCAGGCCACCTTGCAGGAGGCCACCGAAGCCGATCTGCTCATGCACGTGGTGGACGCTTCCAACCCCGATTACCCTGAACAGATGGCCGAGGTGCAGAAGGTGCTGACCGAGATCGGTGCGCAGGACCTGCCGCAACTGCTGGTTTTCAACAAGGCCGATGCCTTGCCTGCCGAAAGGCAGCCGCTGGACAGTGAAGACAGCTACACGGTCGATGGTTTGCAGGTACCACGGATTTTCGTGAGTGCCCGCACAGGCCAGGGCCTCGATCGCCTGCGACATGCACTGGCCCTGACCGTGGCATCGCGGATCCCTCACACCTCGGTCACCGAGGTCGATGTCCGTGACCTGAACCGGGATTACAGTTCGGAATTGCCTGAAAGGCCGGAAGATTTCGGCACAATGTACATCGGACACCCACAGAAAACACCATGAATTTCCATTTGCCTGCCATTCGATGGC
>JACCDV011260439.1_pt1 | contig 20443 bp, 14 predicted proteins | sample 7446131 | NCBI WGS metagenome assembly JACCDV01 (sample SAMN15323448, study PRJNA562643) | freshwater metagenome | isolation source: river surface water | place: USA:Blue River Watershed | collected 2017-08-17 | reverse complement strand
TCGCATTACTTGCAATATCTGCTGTCGCTATCGTTCCATTAAATATTTTTACCGATGTTACCGCTCCGTTCGCTATTCCACTTGAACTTATCGTTCCTGGAGTCTGCCATTTCGCAATCTTCGTAGCTCCTTCATACGTTAATACTTGACCATCTGTACCACCAGCTACCTTCAACGTACCTGCTATTAACGTTCCACCATTTATCGTCGTTCCATTTATCGTTGTTCCATTGACTATCCCAGTTACATAAACATTTCCATTAACACCAAAATCACCCGTCACATCCAATTTATAATCAGGACTTAGATCACCGACACCAACACTCCCTTTTAATAAGGTTGCTACGATATTGTCATTTCCCAACACTACAGTGTCAGAACCAGCACCGATTGCGTTATAGCCAATCACGATTTCGTTTTGCCCCCCGCTAGCTAAAGCTTTAGTATTATTTCCGAGATATACCGAATTTGAGGAACTTTCATTGGCAACATTGTTAGCAATATCTCTACCTGCGTTTGCACCAAGCGCAGTATTACCCACACCTGTAGTTATAAATCCCAGAGAAAAAACACCGATGGCTGTATTGTTGAAACCAATAGTACTAGAACCTAAAGAATTAGAGCCAATTGCTGTATTCTGATAGCCTGTACTGTTATTCGCAAGAGAAACAAAACCTAATGCAGTGTTAAAGTCTCCTGTTGTATTAGAGGCTAAGGATGTAAAGCCTGAAGCAGTATTATATCTTCCTGTCGTATTTGATGAAAGAGAGTTATTACCAAAAGCAGAGTTTTGATAACCAGTAGTATTAAACCTCAAAGATTTATGTCCTGAAGCCGTATTGTAGAGCCCTGTGGTATTAGCCGCTAAAGATTGATAACCAATAGCAGTATTCACGTATCCAGTTGTGTTAGATGCTAAAGATTGATAACCAATAGCAGTATTTTCATATCCATTGGTATTGGACATTAAGGATAGACCACCAACCCCTGTGTTATATGAGCTTTCGCTACTAAAAGCTGCCGTACTACCCATCGTCAAATTACCCGCATACTCTCCAATAAAAGTATTGTAGCCATAAGGGATTTGCCCTCCACCAATTGGGTGCTTGAAGTTATGAATAAAAGGTATGCCATCTTTATAAATTACACCTGAGATAGGCGAACTAGTATTCTGAAGATTCATAGAGCCAACCAAATCGAACTTTTGACTTGGCGAACTCGTACCGATACCTACATTACCCATGAGGCTTGATTTACCACCAACAAAAAGTTCATCAGTAATACTAGCTCCATTAGCTATGGTTAATGTCGAAGTATTAGTACCAGTGCTAACGAGTGCAGGAAGATTAGTAATCGCCGATTGAGTAGCAACAGTAACAGTTCCAGCCATATTAGCACTAGTAGCATTATCAGCATTTAAAGCTCTAGTAGCATTTGCAACCGCACCATTAATACTTGAACCATTAACATTAGTTAAGCCACCACCATTACCAGTAAATAAAGCAGCTGTTAGCCCTCTATCTACAGATAGAGTTCCGTTTACAGTAGTGTTGCCATTAAGAGTTAGTGCTCCACCATCACTAATTACATGCAGAGTAGAACCATCAACCGAACCTGAGCCTGCTGGTGTTTGCCAGGTAGCATTACCGAATGCATCTAAAGAAGTAAGGACCTTATTAACTCCAGGGCTACCACCTGTGACCCTCAGGGTACTAGTATTTAATCCACCAATAGTTGCTACTCCAGCTGTTATAGTTCCAGCACTAATAGTTGTTCCATTAATGTCATCTCCATTAATTCTTCCTCTTACTACAAGTCTATCTTTCGGATCGGTATCATTGATACCAACATTACCATCGAAATACTCTATACTAACACCGTCAGCATTAGTACCTAAAGAAGTTGCTAATACTGAACTAGGCGAGCCTAAGACAATCGCCAATAATAATATTTGAATAGTAATTTTTCTATTCATCTTAATTCAGCGATCTGCTTACCTCCACCCATTTACTCACCTGTGCGTCATAGTACAGAGTCAATGTGTCTCCCGCATCCAAGGTCACAAAAGTACCATTACCAGCTAGATCTAAACCACGACCATCGTAGAATTTGATTTTATTAGGCACTACTGCCACGCACTTAATAATCAACAATTGCCCATCAATCCCTGGGGCTATTTGCGGATCTATTGTAGAAAGATCCGTAACGAGATTACCGTTACCATTAATTCTCATAATGGTTTGAGTAACAGCTAAAGTACCATTATTACCGATACCATCACCGACACCAACAACACCAGTACTAGGCGCAAAAGCCGTTGAACCTTGAATAGTAGTAGACTCACCTATAAGAGTTGTAGTCTCACCATTAATACCAAAATTAGTACCATTAGTACTAGGGCTTACCGGCAAAGTCATCCACGTAGCGACACCACTAGCATTAGAAGTTAAGACCTTACCATCTCCAGCATCTTTACTGATCTTAAGGGTCGCGCCATTCTTGATCATAATATTGCCGTTAAGAGTAGTATTAGTAAGAGTCTTAGAATCTACCGTTTGAGCGGTGTCAGTATAAACAACTTTCAAAGGCAACTGTGAAGCTTGCAAAACACCTGTTATTTGTGAAGCATTAACATTACCGCTAATTGCACTATTTAAGCCAGCTAGCGATTTACGCACATTATTAGTTGTGAAATAGAAATCAGCACCATCGTACTCTATAACACCATTAACTGGTGCACTAACAGGGGTACCAGCTCTCAATCTAAGTTGAGGAATTAAAGTTGTTCCACCTCTGATATCAAGAAACGCCGCTGGATCTTCAGTACCGATACCGAACTTGCCTGTATCAGTAGCACTAAGAGTCGCTACTTCTTGTCCGTTGGAGAACAAATCTAACTGTTTCTTAGCATCATCGTATTTAAACTGAGAATAATTGGCATCAATGTCACCTATATTCATAATAGGAGCACTAACTTCAGAGAAAACTGCATCCGGTAAACCAGTAACTTCACCATTAGCACCAATAACCTTAGCTTTGAACTTGCTTTCTTTTAAAGCTTCGAAATTATTTCTTGGCACAGGCACCGTAACTATATACTCACCAGTTCCAGACTTAAGTACTCGAGTAGAAATTTGCTGTTGCGCTCTAGCTTCAAATACTATTCGCTTTAATATATGTTCTATATAGCAATCATCAAAAACACCAGGCGTACATTCTGCCTTAGGGTTAGAGTTTAGCTCCGTACTAGCTATTGTTGTTTGAGCACCTAAGAAATCAGCCGTGATGGTAGCTGAATAAGTATTCACTAAACGATTCTCAGTATCATAAATATCAATTTGAATATCTTTGCTAGATTTACCGAAGCGCCCAAGCTCCATATTCATAAACACTTTCTGTCTAGCTCTACCTAGAGTTAAGACTTGATTGCTTATATACTTACGCTTACCATCCTGCATCTCGAAGAGCTCAACACGCACTCCAGCTTGCTTATCAAACTTATTTGCATAAAGACTTTCAGGATTAAAACCAATACGAATATCGTTTCTTTCAGCTAGATTTATCTTCTTGTCACTCTCAGGACTAGTGACTATAAGTTTAGGATTTTTACCTTTAACAAAATCTAACGCGTAATAGCCTTTCTCAATAAACTTAGACTCTGTTGTAGTAGTAACAGCAGCAGCTTCTTCTGCGGCCAAAACTGGCAAGCCGCTTATGGCCAGCAAGAGCAAAAATATGCTTAATAGTCTGCTTGTTTGCAAGATATAGAATGGGGCACTAGGGCTCCATATTCATTAGGCACAGTTTGAGAGATAATATGCTTAGGGAAAGCTACTGATATTAATTCTGTAAAATATCCACCAAATGGACTACTCTGCGCTCTCAACCACGAGTGCTGAATCTACGCTATTACCAGCCATATTAATACCAACCCTTGCCGCTTCATCTTCCGTATAATCTATAGCTTCTGGCTCATCGACAGGCAGTTCCTGCATTAGACGTTCATAATCTTGGAACGGCACCATTTGCCCGAAACACATAAGTGAGGTTCTAATATAACGGTGCAAGGCTGAAGCGAACTGTATAGTAGTTTGCTTAGCAAAGCTCTCTAATAAATCTTGAGGATTAATCACTTTAGCCGCTCTACGCTCAAGCAAGCGCAATTGATAACTTCTAAACATGTCTTCTCTAAGCAGAATATCGGCTTGCGGTAGATCATAAGCTAAACAGAACATGGCTCCATATTTACGTTTAGCCTCATGCTCACCTTGGCTCACTGCTGCAATAACCGAAATATTAGGATTAGTACTAAGTTTTTTCAGTGTATAAATAAAATCTTTAAACCTTTGGTTCTCTTTACCTTGAGAAAGTGACGCTAGAATTTCCTCACCTTCAGCGATATATACTACGCAAGGTCTAGCGTTAAGTATAATCTTCTGCAACTCTGCTACTTTCTCAGGGAAAGCAACTATACGCTGAGCGTCAACATAAATAAACGATCTATTAGTATTAGCTGCAACCGCTCTAGCTACATAAAGCTTCTCAGGCTCACCATCACCAGCAATAATCGCCATACCAGTAACTGGATTACCACCAGCTGATCTAGGATTACGCTTGCGAATTAGTATAGTGCTGAACGCAGACGCCCATTGTTCCATAAAATCTGGAATAAACATTTCGCGCTTCATCTTTTCAACAACTATAATATTCGGCTCGAAAGGATACTCATCAGCAAGCACTGGCTCAAGGATCACCGATTTTTCAAGCTCAGTCATATAGAAGCGTTTGCATATGGCTTCACCAAAACGTTTACGCAACTCACCAGGGAGACGTATCAGCCCTAGAATTTGCCATGGTTTAAAATTCATTTCAGGATCTGATATTAGATTACTCATCAGATCAACCATATCCATCTGTAAATGTCTTACACGTAAAGCCTGTAAAATTACAGTCCACAGCTCTCTATCACCAGCCGCTACGAACTTACGCGTTCTCTCAAATAAAGATCTAAGTATTTGTGAGTTATCAAAACTAATCTGATGAATACCAAACTCAGAAACATATCTTTCAAGACTCTTAAGTAAGAAAATCTTACGATCTGGAGATGATCTTAAATCAAGCTGAGATACTATAACCTTGCGCGTTTCAAGCTTATGCTCAGATTGCAACAAAAATATACCAAGCGTTTCGACAAGATCATCATTCATCGCAAGACCAGTAGCGGCTCTAATTACAATCTCTTTAAGCGGCTCAGACTCTTCAAGCATAGTGAGCTCTTGCAACTCACGACTTAACACGGTTTGCGCTTGAGCCGGATTCAGTGTAACCAACGCACGCAACGCTGCATCATAGAATAATTCAGCAGAGTTATTCGAACCCCAAGTAGAGCGCACTAGATGTACAAAATCTACTAATAACGAATAAGCAAATGGGTGCTTTAACAATTCAAGCCCACGCACAACTTCTGAAGTAATTACACCAAGTTCTTTAATTGGCTTTTGTAAATACTCAGCAAGCCTATTAAAAGCTTGCTCCTGTTTACGCTGATCTTGCAGCCTAACCCAAGTCGCCCAAGCTTCAACATCTGAATGATCATAATCAAGAAAGACTTCATGGCTTTGAGTACGCGGACTGGCAACTACCTCAAGGTCTTCTTCGGAAATATATTCACTTATAGGTTTCTCTTGCCATACCCCAAGAATACCCGGAGCAAAAAAATAAACATAAGCAATCAGGCCGACTAGGATAAAAACTCCTATGGCCAAATTCAATAAACTGGGTTCAGCTGAAAATATTAGCTCCATACCCTCTTAGACCTTTATCCCCAAGAGCGTCTAAGAGTAATACTCATCTATCTAGCCTAGACGTTTAGCAACTTAAAGGCACAGACCTGCTCAAATAGCGAGGCTCCGTAATTAACCAAGGCATGACGGTTAATTTTCAGCTCCATATCTGGGTCATTTACATGAACCGCCTCGAAGAATTTATTAACCGGATCAACAGCAGCTACTAACTCTTCAGCGCCAAACGGTTCCTCATATAAGGTAGGGTTTTTAAGTAAGCTATCTAGGTGTTTAAAGCAACTATAAGCAGCTTTTTCTTGCTCAGTAACGAATTTAGACTCATTAACCTTAGTACCAATACTGCGATCTCCGATATTAACGATGCGACTAATAGCTTCTACTACTTTAAAGAAATCACTATGACCTTTAAGCTTATACATTAAATGAGTCATCATATGCCTGCGATTGAGATCCACCAACGGATCTCCTGCTTCAATTATTGCTTTATTAATCACAGTATCCTTATGGAATATCTCGAAGATATAAGGTAGTCGCTGACGCAAGAACTCCTTAAGCTCGATGCGCGCAAAAGCCCAGTCGAATTCTTTAGTTTCGGTAGTTTTTTTATTATCACCCGATCCGCGCGACTTAGTAAAAGTCCTACCCTCACCGAACTCTGTTTCAGCAAGACTTACAGCAAAATCTATCAGCTTATCGAGATTCAGAATAAGATGGCAATGCAAAACTATCTCTAGCAGACCATTAGCTTGCCTGCGCAAAGCAAAAGGATCTGCTGATCCCTTAGGTACTTTGCCAGCAGCGAAGAAACAAACTAAAGTATCAAGCCTATCGGCAATAGAAATAATCTTGGCGCCAATTGTAGCTGGTAGCTCATCACCAGCGAAGCGCGGTTTATAGTGCTCACCAATAGCATTTGATGTAATGTCACTAAGTCCCTGCTTGCGTGCATAAACTCCACCTATCTCACCCTGGAGTTCAGTAAATTCGAAGACTAGGTGAGTAGTCAAGTCAGACTTAGCTAGTAAAGCTGCTTCTAGTATCGCTGCGACCTGCTTAGAGTCTAGTAAATTCTCGCCAGCACTAATAGTCGGGTTATTAGCATAAACATCTTTAAGTTCATTGATAATATACTCAGTGATTTTCACCATACGCTGAGATTTCTGCAGCATATTACCCGCTTGAAAATTAATCTTCTCGAGCTTAGTAGAACGTTGAGCCAAAGTGAGCTTGGCGTCTTCTTTAACGAAAAATTCTGCATCCTTAAATCTAGGCGTAATAACTTTCTCGTTGCCTGATTTGATATTGGCGCGTGCCTGACTAAGTGGATTATTAGACACGGCTACGAAATATGGCATTAGTTCACCATTCTTAAGCAAAGGAAAATATCTTTGATGTTTAGCCATTACCGTGATTAACACTTGTGCTGGTATCTCAAGGAATTTCTTATCGAAATCACAAAGTATAGGTTCTGGCATCTCGACAAGATTTACTATCTCATCCAATAACTCTTCTTCAATAGGAATTTCAGCATCAAGTGATTTAGCTATCGCAGCACACTTAGCACGCACCAAATCCTTACGTTCACTGGCTTCCAGTATTACGCTACGCTTAGCTAGTTCTGCCCTATACTGCTTGGAGTCTTTAACTTTAAAAGCTTCAGGCGCTAAGAACCTATGCCCGTAACTAATATCTGAGGCTTCAAGTCCCTCTAATGAGAATTTAAGTAGATCAGAACCCAATAAAGCCACTATCCATAGAACGGGTCTGGAAAATTTCAACGTGCCATCAGCAGTGCGCATAAAACGTTCACCAGGCACTTCAGCGATTATGCGCGCGATATTCGTCGTAAGTAATTCTGCAGTACTTACACCACGCTGCAAAACCTTAGCGTAAACATAGCCATCACGCTCATAAAGCGTCGCAGCATCAGCATTATTCTTAGTAGCAAAACCGAGAGCTGCTTGAGTTGGCTTGCCATCTTTAAGAGCAATATTCGCTGGCGGACCTTTAATCTCTAGTTCAGTATCACTGGAGGCAGCAGCTAAGTCAGTAATCTCAAAAAATAATCTGCGCGGAGTATAGGCCGTTATGACATCTTTAAAGCTCAAGCCTGAGTCCTTAATTAATGTGACTAATGCTTCTTTGATATGATTAGAAATAGGCGCAAGTAGCTTGGCTGGTAATTCTTCCACCCCAATCTCTAATATGAAATTCTTCGTAGCAGCCATTCAGAAATCTATATTAGCGTTAATTCGCCTCTACCGCAGTACTGCAGCTTTTCGCCAACCCGTATGTCGTTTTACCCCCACTTGCTCAGAATATGCAGAGGAAGCAATCACGCGCTACGGAATTATTCGCGGCAATATTTTATTAATAAAGCGTTTACTTCGCTGCCATCCATTTTGCGCCCATGGCTTTGATCCCGTGCAATAAGCATTATAATAGTTAAGTCACACAAATTATGGATATCTCTGCAATAACGTACTCGGTTTTCCTTCCCCTACTTAACTTTATACATGTCACCGGTAAAAGCATAGGACTTGAGAGCTTCGGCTGGTCTATAGTCTTGCTTACTGGCATTATTAAGCTGATACTTACCCCGCTAACTTTTAAACAAATCAAAAGTACTAAGAAGATGCAAAAAGTACAGCCTAAACTCAAGGCTTTACAAGAGGATTTTCGCGCTAGAGAAACTAAGCATAAAGATCATCCAGAAAATCTCAATAAAGTACGCCTAGAATTCCAACAAAAAATGATGGGCTTCTATAAAGAGCATGATGTTAATCCGCTTGGTGGTTGCCTGCCTTTACTTATACAGATGCCTATACTCTTAGGCTTATTCTGGACTTTCTCAGGACCACCATTCCAAGCTAAACCTATATATGTCGACTTGCGCGTAGTACCCACCGCTGAATCTACTCGCAAAGAAGTTAAGCCTGCCACTAAAGGTGAGATATACGTAGATGCTGAGGGCAGACGCGCACGCATCGCAATTAACACTAAAGGTGTCACTCTAGTTGAAGGCGAACAATTTAAACTTAGTACTAGTAGAATCACAGGTGATGCTGAACTTGCACCTGATGCGATTAAATGGGCTTTCCAAGGATCTAAGAGCACTGATGTCGCTACTATTGAGACAGAAGCTAATGGTACTGTCCTTGTCACCGCCCTGAAAGCTGGCACAGCGCGCATCGAAGCATTATTACCAGCAACAGTAACTAATGACAGTTTCTTCTTCATACACGACTTTAGTGATTCTGGTGTCATTGATAAAGCCACTGGTAAATTCAATCTCGATATTTTTATACTCGCTTGTTTATTCGGACTTAGTATTTGGTTCTCATCGAAAGTCAGCATGCCATCTCTACCTCCTGCTAAACCCGGTGAAGTTGAGGATGCGCAAGTCGCGATGCAGCGCTCAATGGCAACTATGATGCCGATCATGATGACCGGTATGATGTTCTTCATCCCACTACCAGCCGGCGCCCTACTATATATGGTAGTGAGCAGTATTATTCAAGCTGGACAGACTTACTTCGCTATGGAGCGTTACAAACATATTACCCACTCCTAGTCGTTACCGAAACAAATCGATCTGTTTAAGCGAACCCTCATAAACTTTAGTTAGCTCTGTATCATGATTTAATACCCGCGCCACCTGCACCGCATCCCCCAGGTTCACATTCCATATCACCAAGTTATTACCAGCGATTAACGCTTGCTTGCAAATAGCTGTATAGTCGCCGTAACGAGTGAGTGCCTTCATAGTCAGCTCATCAGAAATCACTAAACCTTCATAACCAAGCTCTTCTCTGAGTTCCTCTTGAATAATAGTAGGCGAGAGACTAGCTGGTAGCTTCTCATCGAGATGCGGCAATAATAAATGCGCCACCATAATTGAATCTACATCAGCTGCTATCGCTGCGCGAAAAGGCTCTATATGCTTCTCATACTCCACTAGCCAATTAAAACCAAACTTCTTCGGGTAATCTAATATCGGCAAAGCCAGATGTGAATCTAGATCAGTATCTCCGTGCCCTGGAAAATGTTTAGCACAGCTCTTAATGCCATGACGCTTATACTCTTCGATTAAGATCTGCACTTGATGCGAAACCCTCTGAGCATCAGCACCTAGACTGCGCTCACCGATAACTGGGTTGGCAGGATTAGTATCTAAATCTGCGCAAGGTGCGTAGTTATAATTGAAACCCAAATCTTTAAGCTCATTGCACATTACCCGTGCGTGCTCTCTTAATGCTGCGTCACTCTGCTTACCCAAATCTCTCAAACTTAATAACGGCGTAGTCACTTTGCGCAAACGCTGCACCCGCCCACCTTCTTGATCAACGCTAATTAATAAATCTTGGCCAAGTAAATCTTTAAGATCGTTGGTGAGCTTGCGCACCTGCTCCACCGACTCTATATTCTGATCAAAAAATATCACTCCAGCAGGTTTAAGCTCTCTGAGTTGCGCGGCTATCTCAGGAGTCAAGCTGAGCCCCGGGAAACCTACTATAAATAAATTGCCGATATTCATTGTAGAATTAGCTTATTATGACAAAAAACAAGATTATTAACACCCTTTTAAGTCTTGCTATTACAAGTTCTCAAATTACTCATGCTGCATTAGATAATGCAAATGAGTACATTAACAATTATAGTATTTATGCTGGTGGTGGTAGTGGCCTACATGCTAGTGGTGACCAAAATACGGCTTATGGCTACGCAAGCCTTGGAGGATCCAGTACCGGTTCTTATAACACTGCTCTTGGAGCCAATACTTTAACAACTTTATCAAGTGGCGTTTTTAACGTAGCGGTAGGTTCAGGCGCTCTACTAAATTTAATATCTGGTAATGAGAATTCTTCACTTGGACAGGGATCATTGGTGCACTTAACTAGCGGTTCAAACAATTCAGCTTATGGTTGGTCAAGTTTTTACAGACTTGAAAGTGGCAGTAACAATATTGCGATGGGTTGGGAAGCTGCTGACTCTATGAACGAAGGATCTGGAAATATATTTATAGGCTACGATGTTCAAGGTTCATCTTACAGTGGTGATCCTTATGATTTTTACACTGCTAATGACGAATTAAATATTGGCAATATTATTTATGGTCGCATGTCTAGCACCAGCTCTCAACAAAAAATCGGCATAAACACCTCAAATCCAATTTCAACATTAGATGTAAATGGTCGTATCACTGTTCGTGGTGGTAATCCAAAAGCTGGCTATGTATTAACCGCTATGAGCAACTCGGGTAAAGCAGCTTGGCGACCAGTAAATTCCACCAACATCAGTGAAGTCATTAGTCTAAGCCCTACTGAAGAAGCACCTTCCAGCCCTAGTATGGGTGACTTATACGCGCATAGTTCTGGTGCTTTATGTTATTACAGCGGCAGCTGGGAGCAAATTAATTCCATCGGTAGTTGCCCTTAAAGTATCGACCACTCACCGTCGAGGTACATAAGTTGGATTACTTGGCCGGAGCTGGCGGATTTGGTGCCGACATATCGGGTTCCACATGAAACCCAACCACCTAAACGAGGGTCTTCATGCATTCCGACACAAATCCCTCCTTCATGACCAATAAATGTAAGTTCATAATTTTGAGCTTGCAAATCATTACTAAGCTTGATGTAGAAAATACGTGCCGCACTAGAAGTATCAATTTTTTGATTACCCCAGTCATCTACATTTAGAGCTGGTAAATTTATACTAAGATTAATCGTAGTGGGGCTCAAAGATATAATCTGACCTAACTTACCAGAAATTACATCAATAGGCTGATTAAAGTTTGCTACCGCCGCATCTTTATTACTTAGATCAGGCTCCTCGGTCACCACAAGTTCTTCTTTCTCAGTTGAACTCAACGCTTCATCATTTGTAGTAGCAGACAACTGGTCTTGATGATATTCATTCTCAGAAAAAGGATTCTTTTTAGACATAATATCGATTCTAGCTGCGTTTCTAGAGAAAACTGGTTGCAACGTTGTAACCGCCGCAGACACATCTAAATTTACATAACCACGATAGCTAACATATGGAAACATTACTTTAGGGCATGGGGCTCCTGGTTCACACACAGGACCACGCAAACCAGTATATTTAGTAACCTCAACCTCCTGCCTCACCGCCTTCAAACTCACTGCTCCAACCGTCATCGGACCAGTCACTTCCAAGCTCTCAGTTACAGTATTTTTGGCGGCGATATTTTCGGCGCTCACATCACGAGCCGTCACTCCACGCTTAACAGCAAGATTGTCCATGCGGGCGGCGCTTGCTGTAAGTTTTTGCGTAACGATAGAAGGTGATGTTAGCGTTTTACTAACATTAACAGTAGCTAGATTCGCGCCATTCGCGCTGAGATTGCCAATAACATTAGCTGACATAGTTTTAACACTCTCAGAACTAATATGACCATTCACATTAACACCAGTAGCTGTAATCATCTCAGCGACAGTAAGTCCGCCATTAAGTATCGCTGAACCATTAACATCCAATGCGACAGTTGGAGCAGACTCACCAATACCTACATAGTCTTTAGCTAGATCACCATAAACAGTGTTGCCGATATTTAATTTCTGCACGCTATCAGCAGCCGGTGCATCTACCTCATGTCCAATAATAATATTATTAGTACCAGTCGTAATATTATCCCCTGCTTTAAAACCTAGAGCAATATTATTCGCGCCTGAAGTTGCAGAATAGAGAGTTTGATAACCGATACCGACGTTACTTGAGCCAGTGCTATTACCAGCAGCCATAGACTCCATACCGAGCACAGTGTTGTAAGAACCAGATCTGGTCCAATACATAGCTGCATCACCGACAGCAGTATTACCAGCGCCTGAAGCTTTCATATAAATAGCTCCGCGTCCAAGTGCTGTATTACTTGAGTCAGTGTTGCTGGTTAAAGCTCCATGACCGATGCCAGTATTCGCTATACCGTATTTGTTATATTGCAAACTACCATGTCCAACTGCCGTATTAAGATCACCAGAGAGATTCTCCATTAATGACTGGTATCCAACTGCCGTATTATAACTACTAGCAGCATAAGCATTAAGTGCCTTATAACCAATAGCTGTTGAACCAGTTGCTGAGCTACTATTTTGCAAAGCAGCACTACCTAAAGCTACGTTAAATTGCCCGCTAATATTTTTACTTAGTGCATGATCACCAAAAGCAGAATTATGAACACCTGTAGTATTCGCTACTAGCCCATTAATACCATAGCTAGTGTTATACGCTGCCACTTTGATCAATTCTGTCACTGGCGGTATAACCACAATTGGCAAAACTGGTTTAGAGATTACTGGCGGCACAGCCACAACCGGCTTCTTCACAACCCTCGCACTGACTGAAACTGGCAACAGCAATAGTACTAGGGAAATCACCCCAAGCAATTTTTTCATATTGACACTCCTAAATTAAATCTGACTCTGACAAGTATCTTGAGCTATACCAAGCCATAGTTAAGCTCTGGTTAAGAAAACTAATTAATTTAAAAATATTTTTCTAGTGAAAACTTTCGATAGTACCTAGAGACTTCTCGAAAAGCGCCAGACTACGTTCATGCTCCTCTGAGAACCCGTAATCTAAGCGACCGAAATATTCTTTCACGCGCTCGACACTTAATCCAGTCACTCGCGCAGCTTCAGCCACAACTTCATTGAAATAAATACCTAAGCCGTCAACCTTAAGCTGGGTGAACATCCTACGCAGACTAGCTTGCATAGTGAAATCTTTACGATAAGCCCAAACCCCGAAAACCATGGGTAATCCACCAGTAAATTCATTCCACTCTTTACCTAAATCTAAAACTGCTTGATAACCATCACGTGAAGCAATAAGAGCTTCATCACCTATTAACAACTTGTTAGGTTTATCAGCCAAGTCTCCAGTAACGATGAAGTTCAAACCTGATAGCCCATATTTTTCTTGCAAAATCACGCGCAATAACGCAACAGAAGTGGCACTCTTGTCAGTAACATATACGTCGCTAAGCGAAGCCAACTCAACAGTGCTCAAAAACAAAACACTATCAGCCTCACAGCGAGAGCTAATGGCAATATCATCAAGCAAATGATATTGTTCGCGATGATGCAGATATTCGATGCTTGATATCGGCGCTATATCCAATTCGCCGCGAAATAACATTTCATTCAAGCGTGCTGGTGCAGCTTTAGTCAGCTCGAAACTATGCAAACGTAAAAATAATGGTGCACTCTTAGAGCCAGCTTGTTTGAGCAGCTTAGCTAGAGCATAGTTAAATGGCAAACAGTTTATAAAATCGATTTGGCCTAGGCGGATCTTTTGCATTACGTTAAAACATAGCCATGCGCAATCGGCATGCGACGTCCCGCTCCGAAGGTTTTACCTGCAACCTTAATTACCGGCGGCAATTGATAACGCTTATGCTCAGCAGCGTCTATCATATTAAGCACTCTAGTTAGAATCGCTTTATCTATATTGGTGATCTCTAGCATCTCAGTAATAGTTTTTAGTTCTTGCACGTAGAGATAAACTATCTCATCGAGTATTTCATAACTCGGTAGCGAATCACTATCCTTCTGATCGTGACGTAATTCTGCAGTCGGCTCACGATTAATTATACGCTGTGGAATTATCTCCTTACCAGAGTTATACAGGCGCGCTAGATCATAAACTTCATGTTTAAGAAGATCACCGATTAATGACAGCGCCCCGCAAGTATCTCCGTAGAGAGTGCAATAACCCACTGCGATCTCAGACTTATTACCAGTGCTAAGCACAATAGCCTCTAGACTATTAGCCATCGCCATCAGTAAAGCCGCACGCAAACGCGGTTGTATATTCTCGTCAGCATTATCACTTAGATCGGGTAGCAACGCACGCATTTCTTGATGTAACTTTTTAATTGATACTACTCTATAGTTATCATTACCAACGCCCAGATTCTTAGCAAGTTGCTGAGCATCTTCAAGACTTTCCTTAGAAGTGAACTCTGAAGGCATCATGACTAAATAGACGTTCTCTGGACCCATAGCTTCAACAGCCAACGACGCTACTACCGCACTATCAATACCACCACTGACACCTAACAGAACTTGCTCAAAACCAGTTTTAGCAGCATAGTCTCTAAGTCCAAGCACCAAAGCTTTGCGAATCTGTTCGGTCTCATTGCTTTCTTGCTGTTCTTTAGCAACGCGCTTCATATCAGCTGGTGAACGTTGAGTGAATAATTCATCCGTCTCTATAACTAAACACTGCTCAACAAACTCACTCATCTTATATCTAAGCTCAGCTTCAGCATCGAATACCATACTATTACCATCGAAAACCAATTCATCATTAGCACCGATCTGGTTGACATAAACTATAGGAACACTATGGCGCTTAGCTATACCACCGAGCAGCTTCTCACGCATCGCTGGTTTACCAACCGCGTAAGGTGAGGCAGATGCATTAATAATTATCTGCGCGCCCGCGACGAGTAAATCCCTAACAGGATCTTTAGAATACATAGAAGGATAGGCTTCTATCCAAATATCCTCACAGATACTCAGTCCGAACTTCAGTCCTGCGTATTCATAAACCTGCACCCCTGATGCCGGCTCGAAATATCTAGTCTCATCAAAAACATCATAATTAGGCAACAACATCTTGCTCGCGATAAGTTTAATCTCGCCACCTTCAAGACAGAATAGTGAATTGTGTAACTTTTTGCCGTAACCCTTGTTAGCCGAGATACCTCCAACAACAATAGCGAAGTCACTATCTTTGGTATAAAGCAGAAGTTCATTAATATAGTATTGTTGCCTATCAACTAATCCATGCTTAAGTAATAAATCTTTAGGTGGGTAACCCAGAAGCGCCATCTCTGGCAAAAACAAAATCTTAGCTCCAGCTTCTCTAGCTGTTTTAATGTTGGCAACAATCAAATTAAAATTGTGCTTTAAGTCCCCGATCTTCGGGTTTATCTGTGCGAGGGCGATTTTCATTGGACGTTGGCTAATTATAACGCAATGGTCATTGCGAGCGAAGCGAAGCAATCCATTAAATGGTGCACTCATGTTGAAAGCGCAAAAACGACCCGTCGGGGTCGTTTTCGCTATAATAAATAGCCTACATATATGCAACAAATCCAACCTTTAAGCTACAAACTAAACTCCAACGGCGAAATCTCCCTCTCCGGCATCAATGTCAAGGATCTAGTTAAGAAATACGCTAGCCCCTTATATGTACTTTGCGAAGAAACTCTAAGAGCCAACGCGCGCGAGTACACTGAGGCTCTTCAGAGATACTATCCTAATCATTTAGTTTTATTTGCCAGTAAAGCACTTAACACAAGAGCTGTTTGCAAAATCATAGAAGATGAGGGCTTGGGCATAGATGTGGTGAGTGGTGGTGAACTTTTCACCGCTCTATCAGTTAAATTCCCTAAGAATAAAATATTTTTCCATGGCAACAATAAAAGCCGCGACGAACTTGAGTATGCTATCGACAATTCAGTCAATATTATTATCGACAATTTCTACGAGCTAAGCCTCTTGGAGACTATATTTGAACACAGACTTAAATACGACGGTTCAGAGATTCAACGCAAAAAAATCAAAGTGATGTTACGCGTAACACCGGGCATAGAATGTCACACCCACGAGTATATTAAGACTGGCATGATCGATAGCAAATTCGGTTTCGTGCTTGAAGAAGTAGAAAAAGCAATAGCGGAACTACTGAGGTTGCAAACTAAATTCAACGGCTTGCACATATTAGGTCTGCATGCCCATATCGGTTCGCAGATATTCGAGACTGATCCTCAGCGCGACGCAGCGACAGTATTATTAGAGAAGTACGCTGCGATTAAAGCCAAGTTCAATCTTGAACTTGAAGACCTCAACGTCGGTGGTGGACTAGGTATCAGATACACCACTAGTGATGATCCGCCTAACGTCGAAACCTTAGTCGCTAAAGTTGCTGATTCAGTAAGAACTAACTGCGAAAGACTTGATCTGAAACTACCACGCTTAATTATGGAACCCGGTCGCAGCCTAGTAGGACCAGCAGGCGTAACCATCTACACTGTAGGTAACATCAAAAGCATCAACGACCCTAAAACTGGTTCACTGATTAGGAAGTACGTAGCTATCGATGGTGGCATGGCAGACAACACCAGACCAATAATGTACGGTGCTAAATACCACGCAGAAGTGAACGGTAAAACTACAGCACTAGAATTAGTTACTATCGCAGGTAAATACTGCGAGTCTGGCGACCTATTAATCAAGGATGTAGAACTACCAGCAATGCAAGCCGGTGACCTACTACTAGTCTTCGCGACAGGTGCTTACAACTACAGCATGTCGAGTAACTATAACCGCGTGGTGAAACCTGCGATGATCTTGGTGAACGACGGTGAAGCTGATGTAATTATTCAACGCGAGAATTTCGACGATATAGTGCGCAATGATAAAGTACCTAAACGCCTAAGTGTTAAAACATTGGAGCTACACTAGATGCCAAGCAGTGCTGAACTTGACTATGTTGATGTTAGAGAGTTCTTCTATAAATATTTCGACGCCGATCTAAGCCTTGTAGGTAGCATCAGCATTATATTACAGCTAGCGATTGTCATTTGGCTTGCTTATGAAATCTATATGCGTATTCGCGACACTCAAGCTGAGAGAGTTATACGCGGCTTAGTTCTGCTCATGCCTTTAGTTTTACTCTGTTATATCTTCAAGCTCACTTTACTAACTAGGCTTATAGAGCTACTCTCTTCAACCATACTTATTGGTCTCATCGTCATCTTCGCGCCTGAGTTCAGAAGAGTACTGATGCATCTTGGTAGTGAAGGTTCTGTAATCAATCGCATCACCGCGCCTGAGTCTAAACAAAATCTTAATTCGGCAGCTGAAGAACTTATCGACGCTCTAACCGAAATGCAAGCTAACCACACTGGCGCAATCATCGTTCTAGAGAGAAATAAAGTTGATAGATTCTATGTTAACCCTGGACACCAGATCAACGCCAAGATTTCCAAAGAACTATTACTAACTATTTTCTCACCTAAATCCCCCCTGCACGATGGGGCAGTTACAGTCAGAGGTTCAACCCTAGAAGCCGCTGGGGTACTGCTTCCTATGACCGAGAACCCTAAGCTAGACTGGCAATATGGCACCCGCCATAGGGCTGCTATTGGCTTTACGGAGATCACAGAATCCCTATGCCTAGTGGTTTCTGAGGAAACCGGCGATATCTCGGTAGCCAGTCAAGGTAAACTAGTTCGCTGCCCAAGTATTGCAGATTTACGGGTTCACATTAAGGACTTTTACTCTCAGTTCAACAAGGCGAAATAAGCCTGCCCTAGACAAAGTCTCTTCAGAATTGCTAGAATATACGATTGTGTCAGAAAAACAATTAAAGATTTTAGCTATTGATGATGATCCCGCTATATTAGAGCTGGTCACTTCTAACCTTGAGATTCAAGGATATTTGGTAGATGCTGCCGATAATGCCGTAGATGGTATCGCCAAAGCGGTGCAAAACACGCCAAACCTTATTATTTTGGACTTGATGATGCCTGGTCTTGACGGTTTCACCGCTTGCCAGCGCCTTCGCCAAAACGACAAAACCAAAGACGTTCCTGTGCTTATGCTTACAGCGCTTAGCCGCACTGAAGATAAAGTAACCGGTTTCGACTCTGGTGCTGACGACTATTTAACTAAGCCTTTTGAGTTACCAGAATTATTCGTGCGCGTTAAAGCTTTATTGCGCCGTGCTGGTTCTATCACTCTTAGCGAGTCTATCCCTGAGATACTACACTCTGGCGATATCACTCTTATGCCAGAATCTCGCGAAATCAAGATAGAAGATCGCATTGTGCGTCTTACCCCAATTGAGTTCGAAGTTTTGCATTGCTTAATGCAAAGTCATGGTCAGACAGTATCTCCAGGTACTTTACTTAAAGAAGTTTGGGGTTACTCACCAGAAGACGATGTAGATACTATTCGCGTACACATCCGTCACTTAAGATCACGCATCGAGATCAACGAAAAACGTTATATCAAAACCGTCTACGGCGGCGGCTATCAATTGATACCTGATGGCTTCGTTAAGACTGGGGCGGCGGTAGACTAATTCCTATAAACCTAATTAGTTGCACTCTGGCATACTAAGCTCTTTAATTCCTAGTTCACCTCTTCCAAAATCAAACATTGCTTGAGCAGATTTTCTATCTCCGCCTTGAACTAATGTTTCTATCTCCCTTTGTAGCTCAGGTTTTAATTCGATATCTGAGGCATTAACTTGATCACGCATACTGTGCATTGCTTTTACAATTTCTAGCTTCTGCCAGTTAGCATCAGGATATTCTTTTTGGTGGGCGCGATATCCCGCTTCTTGCTTAATAAGAGGCATAAGTACATGGGGAGCATAGTAATCTCTCTGCCCACGAACATGTTGTACTACTCTTAAAATTTCATCCATAAATTATTATCCTAACACAGATAAATCCGTATTGATTAATAAACCCCGGAACATTAAGCCAACATTAAGCATCTCCTAACCCATAGGCTAAATGCCGTTTGCGCAAAGTAGCGCGAAGACATAAAGCAAAGGAGATAAACATGAAAAAAGCAACAGCAATATTGCTGATGACTCTGATGGTGTCAATGGCGCCAGCATCAGCTTGTAAAATGGACAACGTACTTGACCCAATTAAAAGCATCCTTGGTATTGCTATCGGTGCACCAGTAGGTGCAGTAGCAGGACTTCTTCGTGGAGCAACTTCTAAGGGGGTGGATTACTCTAAAAGCTTCCCGGATGAATTAGGTGGTGGTCATGTTGGCACTCTACTTGGTACTCCAATTGGTTTTGTAACTGGAGTAGCGACCGGTGGTGTAACTGGCGTACTCAACGGTCTTGTCACAGGTATTCGCACTGGTATCTCTGATCCTCTGTCTAAAGAGAGCATGAGTATCACTGGTGATTTCATCGACTACGATCCATACGATTTCGACTAATTGATATTCTCACAGATGTCGCTTAACAGCGCATACTACATAGCTTGAATGCTAGCCCCAGACCCCAATTCAATGCTGAGTTGGGGTCTTTTTTTGTCGTGATACAATTTATTTTCCATGCGCCAAATCGAAATCTACGACACCACTTTGCGCGATGGCGCCCAGATGCGCGGCATCTCGTTTAGTGTCGCCGATAAACTTAAGGTCCTTGAAACTCTAGACGAACTCGGCGTAGCTTACGTTGAAGGTGGCTGGCCTGGTGCCAACCCTAAGGACGTGGATTTCTTCGAAGAAGCCAAGAAGCTTAAACTCAAAAATACTTTATTAACCGCTTTCGGTAGCACTCGCAGAGCTAACGCTAAAGCCGAAGACGATACTATACTCGCTGCATTGCTCAGAGCCGACACTAAAGTAATCTGCATAGTCTCCAAGAGTAGCGCCCGCCAGATAGAGCGCACCCTTAATACTAGTCTTGAGAATAATTTATTGATGCTCACTGATAGCGTGGAGTATTTGCGCGCGCAAGGTAGAAGAGTATTCGTCGATGCTGAACATTTCTTCGATGGCTATCGTGATGATCCAGAATATTCACATAAGTTCATCGAGGCTGCGATTAAAGCTAAAGCCGAG
>JACCDV010936291.1_pt1 | contig 20445 bp, 24 predicted proteins | sample 7446131 | NCBI WGS metagenome assembly JACCDV01 (sample SAMN15323448, study PRJNA562643) | freshwater metagenome | isolation source: river surface water | place: USA:Blue River Watershed | collected 2017-08-17 | reverse complement strand
CAAAAAATGGACAATGGCGATCCAAAACTGGAAATCTGCGATGAATCATTTTATGATTGAGTTTGAGGAGCAATTAGCACCTTATGTTTAAAGCGGTATTTACACAGAATTATTTACAGGCTCTAGTATTTTTAGTTTTTAACTCTCCTAAGGTTTGATCGGAAAACGTTTATTCATTATAGAATGGAGTTATTTTCTGACTCTGGCTCCAGATAGAATCCCATATGTTTTGGCAATAAGTATTCCAAGAGTAATGGTATAACACTTCTAAACCGCTGCTAAAATTTTTACGTAAGCTTTTTTCTTCAAGTGGGTAATTTTTATAGAATCCTCTAGGTGGCTCGTCGTCATGCATTGTTTGAAATGGCCCAAATGACACTTCTTTAATCGGCCTTGTTTGTCCTCCATCATAGCGAAAACCTATTATATCATAGTATGGATCTTCTAATATCTCACAGGGACCATAAATTAATGAAGTAAAATGCGGTTTAGAGGCAATATTGAGTGGATGAATTAATTCTATGCGAGGATGCCAGGCGTCCACCTCAAAATAAATTTTTTGTATGCTAGGCATTTGATGAATTTCGCTGCCTATTTCCAGTACACAAAAGGCATGATCCCTGGTCGCAGCATTGGTTCGGTAAGATTGGATGCTATTTTGGCAGAAACTGAAATTATGTATCAAAATGGCTTGTAATGCCATCGCTAATTCACCGCAATTACCATATTCACCACGATGAATATTTATTCCGCGTGAACGAGGCGAGAGATCGCGTAAATTACTGCGCTGTTCGCCAAATTGTTTGTGGCTGGCGCGGGAAATATCGTGTGCGCCAGTCGCTTGATTTAAGGGCTGGATATGATGACGGACAGTTCGAATACTTTGTAATGCTATTTTGAAACAATGAGGATACCACATGAGTTAACTCCTGTTATAGTTATTGGTTTTTTTGCAAAGAATGATGTAGCCGCTAGATAGGGGCATACATTCTTTTAGAATGTTATTTTGTGAATTTTAATCGTTGAACTACTAGTTTTATGCAATGAATTAATTCGAGCAGTCTTTATATTATACTGGAGGAATATTAACTGAATATTAACTGAATATTAACTGAATATTAACTGAATATTAACAAAAAATTAAAGGTGGATTATCGAACTTATGTAACAATCCACCTTGTCTTTACAGCAATTACTGCTTAGTAAAATAAATCGTTCCATTTTTATAATCAAAGCCCACATCAACTTGTTGGAATAATTCATATCCCACATTAATACCATTAGGAGTAATATAAGTATTGCTGCTACCGCGTTTAAAAGGAGGACATACCGCTAACGCACGACGTTGATCAACACGAGTGTCGGAAGATTGATAAGTATAATCGACATTATATTGCGGTGAACTAATTTCTATAGAAGTATTCGGTTTTAAACAACCACAATTATGTAGCCATCTTACATTGCGAGGACACCAAGAAGGACTAACTAATGTTTGCTGTTGATTTAATGCCTTGGTGATAGTTTGTTTATTATCATCAGCAATGATAGCCATACCGCCGCCCGTATCGATCATGGCTAATTTGCCAGATTGTCTGGTATTGGTTGATGGAACGTTAATGCCGTTAATTTTGATAAAGAAATTGGGTACAGTCGGGATTTTGCTAAAAGGATTGGCATGTGAAGGCACATTACTTTGTCCGCCGCACATGGGGACGATAGAAGAACTTAATTGATAATTTAATTTCGCGCTTAAATTTGCAGCTCTTGAACCTAAAATTAATTGCGTGAAATAAGGGGTAGGACCTTGTTTTAGTAAATAGCCATCGAGATTACGATTTGCTGCAAAATACATACTAAAAAAACTACCGACACAATAACTCGCTTTTGGCGCTTGTTTAAACTGTTTTTTGAATAAATTCATGGCACCGCCAAAATTTTTAAAGCCTTTTTCGCAACTCACATTCGTTAAGGCAAAAAATTGAAAATTATTAAGGGTTGCTATACCGGTAAATTTATCTTGTTTTGGACGGTAGCTACCCATAGAAATATTACCTTGGACGATATTAGACGGATAACCCCATTGATCTTTAACGCCAGTTTTTACAATTTTAATATTGTCTGGATTTAAACAATCCATAGGGATGCTAGCCGCATTCGATGCGGAATCAAATCTCACTTCTAATGGTTGTTTTAACGCATCACCGCCAATATACGCACAATAAAATGGCAATGGAGTCGCGCGTACCATTCCTCGTATTTGATTAGGCGTGGGTTTACATTGATGTAACAGAATCGTAGCCGCTTGATCAGCATAACTGTTGCTAGTTAATAAAACAGCTGAAGTCAGCATGGTTATAGTTAAAGAATGTTTAAATAGTGATAAGTAATTAACAGTTGTCGGTTTCATCAAGATAGTAACCTCATTTTATAAACGGTGATTATATATTTTTACGTTTTAAAGATAAACCTAGAGTAAAAGTCGCCACCGGTTCATTGCCCAATTTTTCAGGCACTGTGGCAATCACGTTAACCGTTAATTCTTGTCTTTCACCTGATTCAATCGCGTTATCGACTAAAGCATGAATAGCCGAACCTTCTTTACAAGTAAATTGTACATTGCCTTCGGCGCGTTTGAGGAATTCTGCCGTAAAATTTTTAAAGACTAAATTGACGGGTTGATTTTTTTGTTGAATTAATTGATAAGCTAAAAACCCCCCAGTAATTTCAGCACCGATAGCGAGCGCGCCAAAATACATCGAATTTAAATGATTTTTACTGCGGCGATTGAGTGCTACTTGCACAACGATATGGTCAGCATCCATAGTTAAAATTTTGGGACGAATAAAATGAATTAATGGGATTTTAATTAATCCAAACCAAAATAAAGCGCGGTTAGCTTTTTTCAATAGTGACATAAATTTCCTCTTATCGGTTAATTAGCATCATCATATAGCATTTTAATCCTAAATATAACAATTTTTTACTACGCTTATGGTAAAATCGTGGCATGCAATTATTTCCTGAACAAGAGCAAGAGATCTTTATTGATGGACCCATTGGGCTATTACAAATCATCGTTGCTTCTCCTAAAGATATCAGCAGCAATCAAATTGCCGTGATTTGTCACCCGCATCCTCAACAAAGTGGAACGATGCACAATAAAGTCGTCACCACTATCCATAAATCCTGTGAACAATTAGGTATGCGGACGGTGCGATTTAATTTTCGCGGGGTGGGTAAAAGTGAAGGGCAATTTGCCGCGGGTATCGGCGAAACCGAAGATGTGCACGCTATCTTAACGTGGCTACAACAATTGTACCCTCATGCTGAATTTTTAGTGGCAGGTTTTTCTTTTGGTGCCTATATCGCTTATCGACTAGCCGCTTTAGCCACTCACTTACCTATAAAAACGTTATTAACGGTGGCGATACCATTTTATGCGCCTTTAGCGAAATTACCCGAACCGACATGTCAATGGATTGCTGTGCAAGCGTTAGCAGATGAAGTGGTGGATAACGTGGCAGTGAAGGCATGGCTAATCAATTTGACCATTAAACCTAAGATGATAGCACTTGAAGGAGCGAGCCATTTTTTCCATAAACGTTTGATCGATTTACGTGAATTATTAATTAAGGCACTCTCTGAATGAAAACTCCCTTACAAGCTTATCAATATGATTTAGCGACGCCCGGTTTTATGGCCGATCCTGAACAAGCTCAGGCGATAGAAAAATTAAATATTTTATTTAAACACATTATGCAGCGTTATAGTTGGCGACGTTATTTACCCGCTAAGCCCATATTAGGAATTTATTTGTACGGGCCGGTGGGGACGGGAAAAACCTATTTGATGGATACTTTTTACGATTGTTTACCGGGCGCGATAAAGAAACGCATGCATTTTCACGAATTTATGCGCTGGGTTCAGCAAGAATTAAAAAACCATCAAGGTGAAAAAGATCCTTTAGTGTGGGTCGCGAGATTATTTTCTCGGCAAATCAAAATTATTTGTTTTGATGAATTTATCGTTGAAGATATTGCCGATGCGATGTTATTGGGACGATTATTGCAAGCTTTGTTTGACTTAAAAGTCATAGTCGTCGCGACGTCCAACACTCCCATTGCTGACCTTTATAAAGAAGGCTTACAGCGGCAAAATTTCTTGCCCACTATTCAGTTATTGCAGCGACAATTACAGGAAATTAAAGTTGATAATCAGCAAGATTACCGTCGGCGAGAATTAACCCATTTGCAAGTTTATTTCACACCGATTAATGAAGTGACTCGCCAACAACTGCAACAAGTTTTTCAAGGGTATAGCCAAACCGAAGTTTTGCATGGCAATAAATTAATGATTGCAGGGCGCGATATTCATGCCGTGCATCGAGCCGATACCGTGATATGGTTTACGTTTGCTGAATTATGCTGTACCCAGCGTTCGGCTGATGATTATTTAGCGCTTGCCCAACAATTTTCCGTTATTTTAGTCAGTGAAATACCGGTATTGACCGATAAAGATCGAGATGCTGTAAAGCGGTTCATTAATTTTATCGATATTGGTTACGATAAGCGTATTCGTGTAATTATTTCCGCGGCAGTCGCGGCTGACCAATTATATGATGGTAAAAGATTAGCTGACGTATTTCGGCGGACTAAAAGTCGACTACAAGAAATGCAAAGCCAAGAATATTTAGATCAAACCATTTATCAATTTACCGTGAAAGGAGAAGGTTGATGGTGTCAATAAAAAAGGCGCCCAAGGCGCCTTTTTAGATTACATGGTAAGAACTATTTAACCATATCTTTTAAGCCTTTAAGGGCGCGTACTTTAACGACAGTTCGAGCTGGTTTGGCTTTAAACATAGTTTCTTGACCCGTAAAAGGATTAACGCCTTTACGAGCTTTTGTTGCTGGTTTACGAACCGTAATAATTTTCAATAAACCTGGCAAGCTGAATTGACCAACCGCGTCTTTTTTGACGTGGCAATTAACGATATTTACTAATTCATCAAATACCGCAGCAACTTGTTTTTTGCTGATATCGGCAATCATAGCGATTTCACCAATAATTTGTGATTTAGAATAAGCTTTTTTAACAGCTGCAGTTTTGCGTGGTGCTGCTTTTTTAACAGCTTTTGGTGCTGCTGCTTTTTTTGCAGCAGGTTTTTTAGCAGCTGCAGGTTTTTTTGCTACTTTTTTAGCAGCAACTTTTTTTGCAGGTGACTTCTTTGCAGTTTTCTTAACGGCCATAGTATCTATGCTCCTTTGAATTAAATCTGAATGAACAATATCACATTGTCGAGAAAATGCTAAACCTTTTTTCGGAAAAATGCAATAATTTCGTAAAAAAACCCGCTTCTTTTTCAGATTTCGGTATAATGACATGCAGTTAACACTATTATACAAGAGGGAAATATGAGTCAAACGTCGAATTGGGAAGAAATAGTTTTAAAAGAATTACTGTTAGAATCGCTAAAGGAGCAACGTCGTCGTCGCCGGTGGGGAATATTTTTCAAATTGATTTTAATTGCGATCATTATTTTTTTCGTCGTAATATTTTTTATCGATAAAGCTAAAATGATGGAAGTGCGTAAAGCACCTCATGTGGCAGTAATTGATTTAGATGGAGTAGTAGCGGCACAAGGTGGTATCGATGCAGATCGCGTGGGGGTGAGTTTGCATCACGCTTTTAACGATAAAGGCACAAAAGGTATTATTTTGCGCATAAATAGCCCAGGCGGTAGCCCTGTTCAAGCCAGTTATATTTATAATGAAATTCGTCGCCAAGAATTAAAGCATCCTACTATTAAAGTCTATGCAGTCTGTACCGATATGTGTGCCTCCGCAGCTTATTATATTGCTTCAGCGGCTGATTATATCTATGCTGATCCCTCAAGCCTTGTTGGGTCGATCGGAGTCATTAGCAGTGGGTTTGGGTTTGTCGATGTGATGAAGAAATATGGTGTTAGCCGCCGTTTATTTATTGCCGGTTCACAAAAAGGTTTCTTAGATCCGTTTTCACCTCTGCAGAATACCGAAGTAAAAGAAATGCAACAAATGTTAGATATCTTGCATGATAATTTTATTAATGCAGTGAAAGAAGGTCGCGGCAAACGTTTGGATCTTACTACTCCCTATTTATTTTCAGGCCGTTTTTGGTCAGGGATTCAAGCTAAGCAAATTGGTTTGATCGATGGGTATGGTAGTGCAGGTTATGTAGCGCGTGAATTGATTAAGCAAAAAGATATTGTCAATTATACCGTCAAGCCCACTTATTTAGATCGCTTAGCCGATCGGGTAGGGGCTTCGGTCAGTGTGCATGTGATGGATAGCTTGGGTTTGAATCAAAATATTCATTTGCAATAAAACTTAGTCGAGAATGGGTAAATTGCCACGCTAATGCATGTTGCTTAGCTTGGTAAGGTGAAGTAAGTATGACGAATTATTATAAGAAACATATTTTTTTCTGCTGTAATCAAAAAGCGGAAGGTAAAAAATGCTGTGCCACGGCGGATGCAGAAGAAATGTTGGATTATATGCGCCAACAATTGAAGCAACAAGATCAAATTGGCCCGGATAAAATGCGCATTAGTAAAGCAGGATGTTTAGGGCGTTGTGAGAAAGGGCCTTGTGTCGTCATTTATCCGCAAGGGGATTGGTATACCTATCACGATAGTGATGATATCGATCGAATTATCGATAAGGTTTTATTGCATGATCAGCCGCTTCCCGACCTACGGATTGATCAAGAGTAGACTTTTTTCCAAACTGCCATTAACGGCAATGTGAAAAGAAGTCTAGCAAGGCAGTGGGGATACGATTCTGGTCGTGGCAGCCAAAATGTCTGGGGCGGAAAGTAGCAATTATGCGGAGATTATGCACAATAAGTAAGCACTCAAAAGGGATTCTGATAAAACACTTGCCAGCTTCTATAGACTTTAGTAAAATGCCGCTCCTTTTGCGATAAGTCTATCAATAGCTATAAGAATCGCTTAAGTGGTTGAATTTCGAGGAAATCCCATGAGTACAACGAAGAGTGTTAGAAAAGAAGATGTCACGCGCGACTGGTTTAAAGTCAATGCGGAAGGTAAGATTTTAGGACGTTTAGCAACGGCAATTGCTATTCGTTTACGCGGCAAACATAAAGCAAACTATACTCCCCATGTTGATAATGGTGATTATATTGTTGTAACCAATGCAGCGAAAATAGCTTATACCGGCAATAATAAAGGTAGCGATAAAAAATATTATAGTCACTCAGGTTATCCTGGCGGTATTAAAGAAATTAGTTTAGAAAAATTATTGGCTAAAGACCCCACGGCTGTGATTGAAAAAGCGGTAAAAGGTATGTTACCGAAAGGGCCATTAGGTCGTGCAATGTTTAAGAAATTAAAAGTTTATGCAGGTGAAGAACATCCTCACTTTGCACAAGAACCGAAAGATTTAGAGATATAGAGAGATAGGCGATGGCAGCTGCAAATACTACTAAAAAAGCTTCAAATATTAACGGTACTGGCCGTCGTAAAACAGCGACGGCTCGTGTTTATATTAAACCGGGTAAAGGTAAGCTGGAAATCAATGGTAAAAGTTTAACCGATTATTTTGGTCGTGCGACTTCACGCATGATCGTGATGCAACCATTGGAATTATTAGATGTGGTTGATAATTTTGATATCAAAGTGAATGTAAAAGGTGGTGGTGCCAGTGGCCAAGCCGGTGCGATTCGTCACGGTATTTCTCGTGCGTTAGTTAAATATGATGAAGAAACCTTAGGTAATGATTTCACTGACCCTAAATCTTATCGTCGTCAATTACGTGTAGAAGAGTTCTTAACTCGTGATGCGCGTGAAGTTGAACGTAAAAAAGTGGGTTTACGCAAAGCTCGTCGAGCAGTGCAATTCTCAAAACGTTAATTTTATTTTACCTCTTCTTATATACGTTATACCCACCTTTTCGGTGGGTTTTTTATTAAACTGCTTACCTAGTTCCAGCTCATGCTGGTTATGTAAGAAGCCTATTCTATTTCCTTTGTTCTCTATTCGTGTCGTATCAAGAACAGTGAAAATCTGGTATAATATCTCTCAATTAATAAGGGGATAAAGCGAATGACCAGTCTATTTACTAAACGTAATGTAATGACCGTATTTAAAAATCCAAATGATTTATTAAGCCACCAAATTCGTATCGCCCTTGCTGAAAAAGGCACTACCGTAGATGTTATTGATATCAATCCAAATAATATGCCGGAAGACTTAATTGATTTGAATCCCGAAAAAAAATTCCCGTTTTTAATCGATCGAGATTTGGTGATCGATAATACTCAAATCATTTTAGAATATTTAGATGAGCGTTTTCCTCATCCACCTTTATTGCCCGTTTATCCGGTTGAGCGAGCTAAATCGCGGATGTTGATGCAGCGTTTTTTAAACACTTGTTATCCTTTAGTTATGGCCATTTTGGAGGGGAATGAAGAAGCACGCGCCTCCTTGGTTGAATTTCTATTACAATTATCACCGCTATTTGGCCAAATGCCATTTTTTATTAGCGAAGAATTTTCTTTAGTTGATGCATGTATTATTCCAGTATTATGGCGCTTACCGGTCTTAAGTATTGATTTAGGTGCGAAAGGTAAAGCGGTTACGACTTATGCGGAAAAAATGTTTAAACGTCATACGGTGCAAGCTAGCTTAACCGACCATGAACGTGAAATGCGCATGTGAGGCTATCATGAGCTCAAATGAAATAGAATTAACGCCCACCAAACCTTATTTAGTTCGGGCTTTTTACGATTGGATTACTGATAATCATTGTACGCCTTATATTATCGTCAATGCTGATGTTCGTGATGTGGATGTGCCTTATGAATATGTCGAAGAAGGCCGTATTGTGTTAAATATTTCCGCCGCAGCGAGCAGTAATTTACAAATGACGAATAGTTATATTGAATTTGAGGCCCGTTTCAACGGTGTATTACGTGGATTATATATTCCTATCAATGCCGTCATGGCTATTTATGCCTTTGAAAATGGTCAAGGTATGGTTTTTGCTGAAGAAGAGAACTATGTACATAGTTCTAACGAAGATGTACTGAGCCAAGAAACCGATGATGATACGCCGACATCTCCCGATCACCCTCCTAAGGGAGGTAAACCCAAACTTCGAATAGTGAAGTGAACGTCTTAGGTATTGAAACATCTTGTGATGAAACTGCTATCGCGTGGTACGATAGTGAACGCGGATTACTCGCACACCAGATATATTCCCAATTAGATTTACATAAAGAATATGGCGGTGTTGTACCAGAATTAGCTTCGCGCGATCATGTGCGAAAAATTACTCCTCTCGTGAAACAAGTATTAGCCGAAGCGAACAAGACTTATGCTGATATCGATGGTATCGCTTATACTGCCGGTCCAGGATTAGTGGGTGCTTTGATGGTCGGTGCCGCGTTTGCACGTAGTTTAGCTTATGCCTTGGATGTTCCCGCCGTCGCCATTAATCATATGGAGGGGCATTTATTAGCCCCGTTATTAGAAGTTGAACAACCCAGTTTTCCTTTTCTCGCCTTACTGGTTTCTGGAGGGCACACGCAATTAATCCAAGTGACTGCCATCGGTGAGTATCAATTATTGGGTGATACCTTAGATGATGCGGCAGGTGAAGCATTTGATAAAGTGGCGCGCTTATTGGGGTTGGCTTATCCAGGCGGGCCTAAAATTGCCGCGTTAGCCGAGCACGGTAATCCTCAGCGATTTCATTTTCCACGTCCAATGTTAGATCGGCCTGGCTTAGATTTTAGTTTTAGTGGGTTAAAGACGTTTGCAGCTAACATGATAGCGATTCACAATAGTGATGAACAAACAAAGGCTGATATTGCTCGTGCCTTTCAAGATGCAGTAGTCGATACGTTAGTGGGTAAATGTAAGCGTGCTGTAAAACAAACGGGGATTAAACAATTAGTAATCGCCGGTGGTGTGAGTGCCAATAGCGCTTTGCGCAATGCATTGACAGCTTACATGTCGAGCATTGATGGCTGTGCTTATTTCCCACGGCTAGAATTTTGTACCGATAATGGTGCGATGATCGCCTTTGCAGGTTACCATCGTTTACGTCAAGGACAACAAGCCGATTTGGCTATTGCCTTACATCCGCGCTGGCCTTTGGATTCGATGGCCGTTTCGAAAGAAGTCTAATTATTTTCACGTGATCCATTTAGAAAAATCAATCTTACTCAACCAATGAATAACTGATCTGATTTCTAAATCACTAGGGTATGTTTTTTCTTTTTTAAGTTCTTTAACAAGTTGTATTTTTTGTATTTCGGGGAAAAATCGAGTGAAATGCTCGAAATTTTTATGCGGAGCATCATCAGCCCATTTGACTTCAATCATACAGTACGGTTTATTATCAATAACCACCAAAAAATCTACTTCTTTTCCATCTTTAGTTTTAAGAAAAAATAATTGACCTGCCGCGCCATAAATATCCTCTATATAGTGCAATTCTTTCATGAGTGCGGCAGCGACCATATTCTCTAGTTTTATACCATTATTTTTCGATAACGGAACATAATCATAAAAATAATATTTGGGTTCTTTTAATAAAGAGCGGGAAATATGTTTTGAATAAGGTGTAACTTTAAAAATGATATATAGATCTTCTAATAATTGTAACAATCGCTTAATTGTCTTCGCATCTTTCTTTAAAGCTCTAGCAAGATTAGCATATGAAATCGGAGAGCCTACATTCTCTTGAAGCAACACAATGAGATCTTCAATTGCTTGAATATCTTTTACAATGTGTATATCCAATAGATCTTGACGTAAAATAATATCAATATGGCTGCGTCGCCAACGTTTGTAATATCTCGAGTCACCTTTTAAAAAAGGTTCTGGGAATCCGCTGCAATTCCACAAACGTTCGAAAGCTTCTTCTGGTGTAAAAAGTGTTTTTGCTTCCTTTATGTCAAGGGGATGAAGTCGATATTGGAAGTAACGCCCTGCCATGGAATCGCCAACTTTCTTATAGGTATTTAATTTTGCACTACCTGTTACTAAGATTGCAGGGTCAACACCTTCGGTATCAAAGATACCCTTTAACCAGCGTTTCCAATGAAACATTTTATGCAGTTCATCAAAGACAACCAATGATTTTTTTCTATCCCAACTGAGCTTTTTTAAGGTGCTTCGATGTTCTGCAAGATCGTAGTTGAGATAATCAAAATCGGTCATCAATGATTTAGCTAAGGTAGTTTTACCCGCTTGTCTTGGCCCCGTTATGAATACGATTTTAGTGAGTAAATCTTGTTTAACATGGGATGTAACGGCTCTTTCCATCTGACTATTCGGGCGTCCATTCCCGATTAGTCAAGACCATTCGGGAATGGACGCCCGAATAGTCGGGCTTTCTATCAAACAGATTTGGGCGGAGGAAACGAGAAAATTAGCTATTTTTTCTTACCCAACTTAGGTTCCGTACCTGCTCGTAAACGTTCGATATTGCCGCGGTGACGATAGAAAATTAATCCGGCCAACACTAGCAAAGGCAAAAAGTAACCAAACCCACCGATGATCCAAGCAAAAAACGGCATCAGTGCGGTGGCTACTAGTGCAGCTAGTGAAGAATAACGGAAGCACCATGCGACGATGGCCCAGGTGAGGACAACGAGAAAAAACACTAACCAGTGAATAGCGGCCAAGACACCCAATAAGGTCGCGACGCCTTTGCCACCTTGGAATTTGAAATAGAGGGGATACATATGGCCCACAATAGCGGCTAATGCCACTAATCCGACGGCAAAATTAGGCAAGCCTAATAATTTCGCTAATAACACGGGTAGCAAACCTTTTAAAGCATCGAATAACAATACAATCGCGGCCATAGTTTTACCACCGACGCGTAACACATTGGTAGCCCCGGGATTGCCCGATCCTTGCGTGCGGGGATCGGGTAAACCGGTTAATTTACAAACTAAAATAGCGCTAGAAATGGACCCCAGTAAATAACCGATGATCATGAAGATGAGAGTAGTGATAGCCATAAGTTTCTCCTTTTCTTGGGATTAATGATACAATATTAATCTTTACAATGGTTAATCTATTTATAATTTTTTATGTAGATTAGGACGATAGGATGTAATATGTCCCAAAATGCTAACAATCTGATTTGGATTGATTTAGAAATGACGGGTTTAGATACCCAGTGTGATCACATTATTGAAATCGCGACTATTGTGACGGATAGTGAATTAAATATTTTGGCGCAAGGCCCGGTATTGGCTATTTATCAAGCCGATGAAGTGCTGGATAAAATGGATAGCTGGAATAAAAAGCATCATGCCGCATCCGGCTTAATTGAGCGAGTGCAAAATAGCCAATATTCAGCAGCGAGGGCAGAGGAAGCAACGTTAGCATTTTTACGAGAATATGTCGCGGCGGGCAAATCACCGATGTGTGGTAATAGTATTTGTCAAGACCGCCGTTTTCTTTTCCGAGAAATGCCTGAATTAGAAAAATATTTCCATTATCGTAATTTAGATGTCAGTACGGTTAAAGAATTAGCGCGTCGTTGGGCACCTGAAGTTGCCGATAAAGTTAAAAAAGAATCGTTGCATATCGCGTTGCAAGATATTCAAGATTCAATCGATGAATTGCGTTATTACCGTCAACATCTTTTTACTTGCTAGAGTCGATAGTACCATGCCAATCCTATTGGATGAAACGATCCTCAACTTATTACCACGCCGCCACGCTGCTGCACACAAAGGTGATTTTGGTCATGTCTTATTGATCGGGGGTAATAGAGGTATGATGGGAGCTATTTTAATGGCCGCTATCGCAGCAGCTCGCAGTGGCGCTGGGTTAATCAGTGTTGCAACGCATCGAGAACATGCTTTATTACTTACTGAAAAACGTCCAGAAATTATGTTTCATGCAGTCAGCACTGAAGCCGATGTATTGCCTTTATTGAATAAAGCGACAGTGGTGGCGATTGGACCTGGCTTGGGTCAAGATGAGTGGGCAACCGTATTGTGGCAAGCCGTACAGCCTATCTCTCAGCCGTTAATTGTCGATGCCGATGGATTAAATTTATTAGCGCAACACCCTTATCAAAATCCAAATTGGATTTTAACGCCGCATGTCGGGGAAGCCGCGCGTTTATTACACACGACTATTGAGGCTATTCAAACCGATCGTATGGCAGCAGTGACGGATTTACAGCAACGTTATGATGGCATAGCGATATTAAAAGGTGCGCACAGCTTAATAAAAAGTGCAATGCAGTTAGCTCAATGTAATGCTGGTAATCCTGGTATGGCTAGTGGTGGGATGGGTGATATATTAACGGGAATTATTGCCAGTTTAGTCGCACAAGGATTAAGCGTAGAACAAGCGGCACAATGTGGAGTCTATTTACATGCGCGTGCAGGAGATATAGCAGCACAGCAATTAGGTGAACGAGGGTTACTCGCTACCGATTTATTTCCTTATATCCAACAATTGGTGAATACGAATGAAAATCGACTCTGAATTGGCGATGCAACAATTTGCTCAACAGTTAGCAAGCGTTATTGAAGATGAAGCGTTTATTTTATTTTTATCTGGTCCCTTAGGCGTGGGCAAAACGACTTTGGTGCGTGGTTTATTGCAAGCGTTTGCTTATTCAGGCACGGTAAAAAGCCCCACCTTTACTTTAGTGGAACCGTATTCATTAACTCGTGGTGAATTGTATCATTTTGATTTATATCGGCTTGAACAGAGTCAAGAACTAGAATTGCTGGGTATACGGGATTATTTTAGCGCGGACGCTAGTTGCATTATCGAATGGCCAGAAAAAGCTGATAATTTTTTACCCACTCCTGATCTACATATTCATATTCAATTTGAAGATGTGACGCGCCTCGTCGATATACAAGCGATGACTGCCAAGGGGCGCAGCATTTTAAATAAAATTACGTTACAATAAGGCCCTATGCATTTACTGAGAATCATATTTGTTATTTTTGCGATGGTTTATTGCGGTCTTTCACAGGCGAGCGATAATCCGTTAACGGCTATTCGTGTTTCGCATCAAGCGCAAGATACGCGTATCGTCTTGAGTTTTACTAACTCTATTGAGTATCAAGCATTTGCCTTGCATAATCCAGAGCGAATTGTCGTCGACATCAAACAAGCGATATTAAATACCAAAGTGAATGCGATGGATTTAAGCCAGACTCCTGTTGCGGGGATCCGAGTGGGCAGTGGTGGTCCCCATGTTTTACGTCTTGTGTTAGATTTGAAACAAGCCGCTTCTTTTCATACGTTTCGTTTAGTCGCCGAGCAAAATGTGGCGCATCGTTTAGTCGTCGATATTAAACCGACGACCACCGCTGAGACTATTTCCAAAGGGACATCAGCACCAACGCCAGCTGCTCCTAAAACTCCCGTTATCACAGCATCCAGTAATGAGAAAGCACGAAATTTAATTGTGGTGATTGATCCGGGGCATGGTGGTAAAGATCCAGGAGCCAGTGGTCCACGCGGTATTCATGAGAAAAATATTGTTTTAACCATCGCTAAAGATTTGCAATCAGACTTGCAACAAGTACCAGGAATTAAAGTGTATATGACTCGCGATAGTGATTATTTTATTCCTTTACGGGGACGGTTAGATATTGCACGAAAATATAAAGCCGATTTATTTGTGGCATTGCACGCCGATGCGTTTCGTAATTCGCGCGCTCATGGATGTTCGATTTTTGCTTTATCGCAGCGGGGCGCTACCAGTGAAAGCGCGCATTGGCTAGCAGAACAAGAAAATAAATCAGAAATGTTAGGTGGCAGTATTAATTTAAATGATAAAGATCATTTATTAAAATCAGTTTTGTTGGATATGTCGCAAACCGCTACAATTAATTCTAGCTTACAGTTAGGCAATGATATTTTGGGTCGTTTCCATCAATTTACTCACTTGCATAAAGATACGGTAGAACAAGCAGCATTCGTTGTATTAAAATCACCCGATATCCCCTCAATTCTAGTGGAAAATGGCTTTATTTCTAATCCCTATGAAGAACGGAATTTAAGTAGTTCTTTCTATCAGCAACGCTTAGCTGCAGCTATTCAACTAGGTATTATTGCTTATTTTAAAAAACAAATGCCACATAATACGATTTTTTCTAATCACTACAGCACTAACCATTATGTGGTGCAGAAAGGAGATACTTTACATAGCATTGCGAGCCAGTTCCATGTCTCCGTCAATGAATTAGGGACATTGAATGATGTGTCAGTGAATAGCGATTTAACTGTGGGTCGGGTATTAAATATTCCCAAATGATCAATAGCCCCGCTTCAGAAACTGAATTATTAGCACGAGCAAAATCGATCGCCGGTTTATCATTACAAGCATTAGCTCAATCATTACAATATGATTTACCGACGGATTTCCAACATCACAAAGGTTGGTTAGGATTATTGTTGGAATTAGCGTTAGGAGCGACAGCCGGTTCAGCGGCGGAACCCGATTTTCCGGATTTAAGCATCGAATTAAAAACCGTGCCAGTGAATGCGATAGGCAAACCACAAGAATCCACTTTTGTTTGTACGGTGCCTAATCAAATCGAATTGCAATGGCGCGACTCAGTGGTCTACCATAAAATGAAAAAAGTGTTGTGGGTCCCCGTGGAAATGCATAAACCGATTCCTGAGCGCTGTATTGGTATGGCTGTGTTGGCGACGATGACACCTGAGCAAGAAACGATTTTGCAACAAGATTGGTTAGAATTGACGGAAGCATTGATCACGGGACATGCCGATAGTTTAACGGCTAAATATGGGCAAATGTTGCAAATCAGGCCGAAAGCCGCCAATTCTAGTATTGTAGAAGCGGCTATTGATGCCGAAGGTAATCCGACTAAAATTATGCCGCGAGGATTTTATTTACGTACCGATTATACGGCCGCTATATTAGAACAATATTATCTATAAATTTTTTATCACGCTTGTTATGATGTGTTTCATGATGGCTAAATCTGAGATGAAATGAATACCAGAATCCAACAATTACCCATTTTGATCGCTAATCAAATTGCTGCTGGTGAAGTGGTAGAGCGACCGGCGTCTATCGTCAAAGAATTATTAGAAAATAGTTTGGATGCGGCTTGCAAAAGCATAGTGATTACCCTTAAACAAGGTGGCACGAGCTTAATCAAAATTCAAGATGATGGTGTTGGAATTGTTAAAGAAGATTTGCCTCTCGCCTTAAGTCGACATGCAACCAGTAAAATTTATACTTTGGGGGATTTAGAACATATCGCCAGCTTAGGTTTTCGCGGCGAAGCGTTAGCCAGTATCGCTGCCATCGCGCATGTCAATCTTATTTCTGCCACTACTGACCAATCGGCGTGGCAAATTGCAGCGACCGACGAAGGTGAATTAACCAAAGTATTGCCGGCAGCTCATCCTCGTGGTACGACGATTACCGTACAAGATATTTTTTATAATACGCCGGTGCGGCGTAAATTTTTACGCAGTTTAAAAACGGAATGGCAATATATTGACGATATTGTTAAACGCGTGGCATTGAGCCATTTCCATGTTGCGGTGCAGTTAACTCATAATGACAAAATTATTTATAACTTATCCCGTGCCGAGACTGCCTCAGCGCGGACCAAACGAGTAGAGAAATTGTGTGGTAAACGGTTTGTGCAAGACTGCCTAGAATTTACTGTAGAGGTAGAAGGGTTGCATTTATCTGGTTGGATGACTAAACCCGAAGCGTCACGTCCCCATAGTGATATGCAATATTTCTTTCTCAATGGTCGCATGATTAAAGATAAATTGATTAATCACGCTATTAGGCAAGCCGCACAAGAGTTAATACCAGAAGGGCGTTATTTAGCTTATTTATTATATTTAACGTGTGATCCTGCCATTGTGGATGTCAATGTTCATCCGACTAAACATGAAGTGCGATTCCATGATAATCGTTTGATTCATGATTTTGTGTTGCGCAGTTTACGTAAACAATTACTCATGCAAAGTAAAAATAGTATGTTAGTTAAATCTTCTTATATTTATCAAGTGCCCGATATGGCTTTGCAACCGGCTTTTGCAGTGCAAGAAACCAAACGTCCCTACCAAACCGTAGCGGCGCTAAAAAAAGAAATGGGTCATGCACGTTTTGGCAATATTATTGCACGAGTTAAACAGCAATATTTATTAACGGAATTAGACCAATCGCTATTGCTAATAGATTTGCAAAAAGCCTTTGCTATCGTATTTTCTCAACAATTACAGCAATCTAGCTTAGATTATCCTTTGGTGACTCAACCGTTATTAATTCCATTGACGGTTAAATTGAATGATCAAGCGATCGAACGATTACAGGCAATAGAGCAGTGGCAAGCGTGGGCGATTGATTGGCAACAACAAGGGCCGGATACGATTATTATTCGACATTTACCGAGTATGTTAAAAGGCATCGATTTAGAAAAATTATTTTTATCTCTATCGTCGATAAAAAATCCTGCACATTTTATCAGTCAAATGGCAAGTCAGCAGATGGCGAAACAGGCTGATATGGCGCAAATAAGCCAATTATTATCCCATTTACAAACATTAGAACAACAAGGTGTCGATATCCGTATGATTTATCGGTGTATAGAGTTACAGTTGCCAGATTATGAATTCCAGAACCACTAATATTATTTGCTTGATGGGGCCAACGGCATCGGGTAAAACCGATTTGGCGTTGCAATTAGCTGAGCATTTACCGGCAGAAATTATCAGTGTCGATTCAGCCTTAGTTTATCGTGGGATGGATATTGGTACGGCTAAACCTTCGGCAACGGTGTTAAGTCAATATCCGCATCACTTAATTGATATTCGTGATCCGGCCGAACCTTATTCGGCTGCTGACTTTTGTCGCGATGCGCACGTTGCCATTCAAAATATAATAGCGCGAGGTAAAATGCCTATTTTAGTCGGTGGGACGATGTTATATTATCGTGCTTTGCAGCAAGGGTTATCGATTTTACCGTCGGCCGATGAGTCGATTCGCCAACAATTAGCAGATGAAGCGCAACAAATCGGTTGGCAAGCATTACATGAACGTTTAACTAACATTGATCCACAAGCGGCAGCCAAGATTCATCCCCATGATCCGCAGCGTTTACAGCGAGCTTTAGAAGTTTATCAAATTACCGGTCAAACCCTAACAGAATTACAGCAAAAATCTGTGCAAAATTCATCCTATCATTTTATTAATATCGGTTTAATACCCTCCAATCGTGATAGGTTACGGAAAATTATCGCCCAACGTTTTGATGCGATGTTAGCAACAGGATTAATAGATGAAGTGATGCAATTATATGAACGCGGTGATTTGCATGCCAAATTACCCGCTATTCGGGCGGTCGGTTATCGCCAAGTATGGCAATATCTTGAGCAAGAATATGATCAAGCTACTATGCGACAAATGTCGATTACTGCCACTTGCCAATTAGCCAAACGACAGTTAACCTGGTTACGTTCTTGGCCGGATTTATATGCTTACGATAGCCTTGATACTGCCAAGTTAAGAACAATTTTATTGTTATTAAGAAAATTTGAAATCGCATAAGAATCTGTTACACTTGCCATTTACTAATACCGGGTAAGATAATAATGGGTGTTGGAAAAAACAAACAGAGGGATAGAGTCCCCAAAGGAGAATAACAAATGGCAACAAATAAAGAACAAGGTGTTCTACAGGATGCGTTTTTAAATGGATTACGCAAGGAACAAATTCCCGTATCTATTTATTTAGTCAATGGTATTAAATTACAAGGCAAGATAAAAAAATTTGATAAATATGTCGTGATACTTGCTAATAGTGTCGATCAAATGGTCTATAAACATGCCATTTCAACCGTTGTTCCGGCTTATAATGCTAGTGATAGTGGTAACGAAGTTGATGAAGGTTATCACGACGACGATAATAACGATTAATCACCATTCATTATATCAACAAGCTCCCATAATTAGATTATTCTCTCCGTTAAGAGGTTTAGTAGGTTAATTATGTTCGATCGCCCGCAAGCTAATGGCAATCTAGCTATCTTAGTGCATATTGATTTTTCGCATCATGATGCGGGTGAAGATCGGGCTGAGTTTATTGATTTAGTCCATTCAACGGATTGCCAAGTCGCTGAAATTATCACAACTACTCGAGACCGGCCCGATGCTAAATATTTTATTGGCAGTGGTAAGGTAGAAGAAATTGCGGGATTGGTTAAAGTTACTAATGCTGACGTAGTGATTTTTAACCATAGCTTGAGTCCTGCCCAAGAGCGTAATTTAGAAAAAGTATTTGAAACTCGTGTGTTAGATCGCACAGGATTAATTTTAGATATATTTGCGCAACGTGCGCGGACCCATGAAGGTAAATTACAAGTAGAGTTAGCCCAACTCCAATATATGGCGACTAAGTTAGTACGAGGTTGGACGCATTTAGAACGACAAAAAGGCGGGATTGGCTTACGTGGACCCGGTGAAACCCAATTAGAAACCGATCGACGTTTATTGCGTGAACGGGTTAAATATTTACGCAAACGTTTAGATAAAGTGCGTTCGCAGCGGCAACAAAGTCGTCAAGGTCGTCAGCGTCGCCCCATTCCAGTCGTATCTTTAGTCGGTTATACCAATGCCGGTAAATCGACTTTATTTAATGCGTTAACTCATTCTGATGTGTATGTGGCAGATCAATTATTTGCAACTTTGGATCCTACTCTACGTCGTATCAGCCTCAATGAGGTGGGTGATGTAGTCTTAGTCGATACAGTGGGATTTATTCGTCATTTACCGCATGATTTAGTCGATGCATTTCGTGCGACCTTAGAAGAAACTCGCGAAGCGGATTTATTGTTGCATGTGATCGATGTCAGCAATGAAAATTATTTGCAAACCATGACAGAAGTGGAAAGTGTGTTAGCAGAAATTGGTGCGGCGGAAGTTCCCGCATTGTATGTCTATAATAAAATTGATTTGACCGATGCTATTTTGCCGCATATTGATTATGGTAATCATCACTTGCCTCGTGCCGTTTATATTTCTGCCCAGCAAGGTTTAGGTTTAGACCAATTGCGTACAGCATTAAAACAATATTTAGGACAACATTATATTGAAGAAGAAATCCTATTAATGCCGGAGCAAGGAAGATTACGGGCGCGTTTATATGCAGAAAATGCCATCATCAGCGAACATATCACCGAAGAAGGCGGTTATCGATTGCATATTAAAATAGCGGCTGTTTTATATCAGCAACTTTTTCCTGATAATTAAGTAAATCCCAGTGCCACGGCTGTCCCATTAAAACTATTTGAAAAAGGAAGGAAGTGTCATAAGCTTGTTGTTTTATAAAACAAGGAGTTAGTGATGGTTAGCCCAAAGAAGCCTGGATTTTTATATCATTTTGATAAACT
>JACCDV010140745.1_pt1 | contig 20452 bp, 23 predicted proteins | sample 7446131 | NCBI WGS metagenome assembly JACCDV01 (sample SAMN15323448, study PRJNA562643) | freshwater metagenome | isolation source: river surface water | place: USA:Blue River Watershed | collected 2017-08-17 | reverse complement strand
TAATTCCTGTAAAACTATAAGGAGTTGAAAGGAATGTATAGTCGTAAGGTATTACTAAAGTATATTCGTCCATATAAATAACAGAGTTATCTATATCGGGTGTAAATATAGAAACAACATCACCTAGATAAATTGGGTCAGGATAAGAGCTATTAACTATAAACCCTACTCCTTCAGCGTGTGAATAGTCTCCTGATGCTGATGTGTAATATCCTTCAGCGTGTGAATATTGTCCTGATGGTGTATTGTTAATACCATTGTTCAATGAACCTGTTATTATTACATTTTGTGATAATGGATTTACATACGAAGCTGTTAGGGCATTTGATGAACTTACAGCTCTGGAGCTTGAGACTGCGAATGATGCACTTGCTACATTCAAAGATGATACAGCAGTTACTGTAGGGTATGAGTTAGAGTTACCTACCCATACACTACCTGATGTTATATTAGGTAAATTAGCAGGTCCAGGGTTAAGTACTAATCCTTTTCCCCCACTACCTTCTTTAGTTACAATACCTAACAATTGTACAATAGCTGAGCCTGTTGGTCGTGTTGAAGTCCAACCACCACCGGGTGCGGTATATATTTCGACTCCTGTGGGGTATCCTGTAGTATCTATTCCCTCTAAGTGTCCTAGAATGACGGCTCTACCTGTAGAAGCTGTTGCTATAGCATCTGCTACAATATAAGTAACAGGCATTTTTGCAGGATTAGAGGCATCGGCTCTATACACTACAGGATTGGCTCCTTGAGAACCAGAAACATATACAGGTGTACCTTTGACTAAAGTTGTAGATTCACCATTATAGACAGTATCATTTATAGTTTCTACATATTGGAATGATAAATTACCAGCTCCATCTGTTTGTATGAATGAAAATTCTCCGTTATCAACAGTAGGGTATATTAATCCGCTTGCAGTAAAAGCGGTTGTTACGTTAAGACTATGTAACGCAGCGTCGGATCCACTTAGGATCACTTTTTTCCATGATGGCATATTAAGTAGTATTATGATTGGTTACAGGATTGCCTGCCCACTTCCCATTCGGGTCTATAATATATTAATAAATATATATGATATTAAAGCAAAATAGGTAACTAATGTTACCTATGGTGCCTTATTAATAATAATCGATATTATGCGCGTTATGCGTGTTTTAAGAGCAGTATTCTGGATTTGTTAAATCTAATTTAGATTGGGGATTTTATAATTGTTGATTATGAATACTGTAAGCTTAATGTTTATTTTTTTCTAGTTAGCTTAATATTTTCTTCTGGTAGAAGTTCTTGGAGACTATCTAGTTTTTTTTGTTCTTCTTCTTGTAACATTTTTTGAATTTCATCTAATTCATGTTCTAATTTTAATTGAAGAGAAGCAACAAATTTAGCATCACGTCCCTGGATAGAGATAGGTTCTAAGGCTTGACGTAAAAAGGTTATTTCATTGATACTAAGATCTATAGAGAATATGTTCATAACTAATAAATTTTTATTTTTGTTCTAAATATTGGTTTTGTAGTTTTATTATCATGTTATATAAAGGTTCAATATCTTCTCCTAAAAAGGTTGTTTTTCGTATTACGGATAATAAAACCTCTATCTCCTTTTTATTTAATTGATTAGAAGATAGAGGATTTTCTATATTTGATGTAGTTTTATTATTAACAACTACATTAGATGCATTAAAGCTCATAACTAATTTTTTTATTACATTTTATGAATAAATCCAAATACTTTCATCACCACTAGATACATAAATATTACCTACAGCATTATATCTTGATGCTGGTGCTGGTGATGTACCTGCTGCTGTTGTTACAGCTGATAGATAAGCATCTGGGGTAAATGCTGATGTGTTGGCTGAGAAGCTTCCTGTTAAGGCCCAACGAGATGTTCCTGAATCCCATCCAAATAGTTCTCCAATATTTTGGGTTGCTTGTTGTACCACAATACCCCCGTCTCCAGTTGTGTTAGAACCTGAGGCCATTAATATAAATCTATCAGATACTTCTAAGTTAGATGTGTTTTGGAATGAAGCAGTACCTTGTACTGTTAAATTATTTGATATTATTAAATTACCAGGTATAGTAACATTCCCTCCAGCAGAGTTAACTGTTAAATCTCCTGTAGTAGTAGTAATAGTATTATCATTTGTAATACCAACAGTAACATTACCTGCTGTTACACCTGCAAATGAAGGGCTATCTGTTGTTTCTAAACCTAAATCAATAGTTGAACCAGCTACACCATTTGTTGTTAACAACACAGTACCTTGAGTTGCTGATGATAGAACTGAAGATGATACTATTCCTGATGGTAATTGAGCTGATCCAGACCAAACTCCTGAACCTGCTAGTATTTGGGCTTGGGTTACTGTACCCCCTAGAGATGTAGAATTTCCAGCAATAGTAATAGATGAATTTGCTAAGCTTGAATTTGGAATAGCTGATAGTCCTAAGGTTAAAGTATCATTACCAGCAGAAGCTGATATAGTTAAACCTTGTCCTGAGCTAGATGCAAAATTTAAAGATCCTGATGCACTATCTGCTATTAATGTTATACCATTGTATGATGCTGTTGCGAATGCATTTCTAACAGGAGATGTTGCTGAAGTTAAGTATCCTGCGTCATTGTTTAATTGAGAGACATTACTCCCGGATACAATGACTTTTTTCCATGTTGCCATATTATATTATTTGTTTAATTTATTAATAAATATTAAGTTTTAATCTATTCCAATAAATAAAGATGAAGAAGTAAAATATATACCCCCATTAGGTGCAGGAGAATTTAATTCTATTGATTGGGTTGCTAGTACTAAGATTCCACTTTGACTTACAGTTAATATATCTACATCATTTTGATTTTTTATTAAAAATATATCAGCTGCTGTACTTTTAATACTTGTAGATCCTTGAGAATTTATTAGAAATAATGAATTACCTGCTTGATTAGTTACACCAAAGGAACCTGTTACATATACATTTGATTCTCTAGTAATACTTCCATCAATAGATCCTGTCCATTTTGATGTTCCTGTTAATCCACTACCATCTCCAGTAAAAAACCCAGTAAAAAATCCATTAAAGGATCCAGTATTATATGATGATGTAAATTCGTTAAATTCAGTTTGAGATACAAAGCTACCAGTAAGTAAAGATGGATCCCCAGGAGGTCCTTGAGGACCAGGAGTATTAACTTCAATTACATAAGTCGTTTCTTGAGGGACAACAATTACATTACTAGTATCAGGACTAATATCTATTGTGTTTATAGTATTAAATACGTCAACACTATTAATTGTATTATTAACTTCGATTTGACTCATTAATTAACTACAGTAACTTCTTTACTTAATCTGACTTTCCCTTCAAGTATTCGGTCAACATAAGGGCAGTCACTTCCCGATATGATATCTAGATCATACACAGCCTCATAAAAGGTAAACATTGAAGAAGTACACGATGATATATATATTCCTATAGCTCCAGAGGCAGCATTGTCCATATTTAGTCCAGTACCATCGCTATTTAAACTACTACTTAAAGTAATAATAGGAATACTAGAACTATATGAATCCCTAATTTGCATTTTGGAACTATATGTTGATAAATTTACAGGTACCCCTGCTGAATCTTTATATATTATTGTGAAATCAACAGTTGAACCTTGTTCAATTGTAAAAGAGTATTTACCTGCGGCCATATTTATAAAATTGCTAACTATAAATATGAAGAAAATCTGTTAGTCTCTAAAATCTTGGTATACTTTCAAAATTGGAGCTACGATGTCATGTCTATGGTTTTGTTTAAGAGCCATTACTCTAAACCCTTGAACGTGCTCTTCAATTCTAGAAAGGAAAGAAAATCCAGTCTCTTTTTTATTCTTTAAATCAATTTGAGCTAAATCTCCACAGATTACCATTTTAGATTGTTTACCTAATCTACCAATAACAGTCTCCATTTGATCGTGAGTTACGTTCTGAGCTTCATCTACTATTACAAATGAATTTAAAAATGTTCTACCACGCATAAAAGCAAATGGTACTATTTCTATGGTTTCTCTTTCTAATTCCTTATCAATTTTATCTTTGCTATATAAAGCATATAAATTATGATAAATAGGAGCTAACCAAGGATCCATTTTTTCTTTCAAGTCGCCTGGGAGAAATCCGATGTCTTCTTTAGCTACTGTAGGTCTAGTAATGATAATTTTTTCAATCTCTTTATTAAATAGCATATCTAAGGCTGCTTGTACTGCTACAAGAGTTTTTCCGCTTCCTGCCATTCCTTTTAATACTACGATTGGATTATCCAAAATTAAAGCTTTTGCTTCTTTTTGTTCGTCATTAAGTTGTAGGTTGAACTTAATTGGGGTTTTGGGTTTTCTTTTTTGTGTGAAAACCTCATCGGTATGATGGTTTGAAGCCATAAAATAACATTTAGTGTTTCATATAAATATGAAAAAAAAGAGCCGAGCTTGCGCTCGACTCTCTTATTTTTACGAATTTACTTCTTAGTAGTTTCCTAAGTTATTTAATCCGTTAACAAACACTTTACCATAGAATTCTGGTCTTACCATTTTCTTAGCGTAACGAGTCATGATACCTTTTCTAGGAGTGAAAGTTTCAGGATCGTATACAAGTGGAGTCATTAACAATGGAACGTATGGAGCGTAAACAGCACCTGATTCCAAGAATTGAGCACCTTTATAACCCATCAAGATAACGTTATCAGAGAAATAAGGGTTAACATATACTTTATAACGAGAGTTTAAAGTACCGATTTTTTGGCTACCAAAGTTAAATACTTTGTCTAATTCAGCACCTGCGTCAGAAGCATATCCAGGGATAGACTGCATGATAGTAGCAACAACTGGAGAAATTACCAAGAAGTTAGCTTGACCACGTAAAGTCTTTTGTAAGATTTTGTTACTTACTGATTGAAGTACAGTTCCTAAAGTAGCGAACCAACCACCTTGAGTGTTGTAGTATCCGTTACCTGTAACAGCTGAAGTTTGATCGAATGTTTGAGTAGCTGAGTTCCAAACTTTATTGTTTGTAGCTGACCAGTATCCTGTAGTAGCTGCTTCTTCAGTCAACATACTTAAGATTTCTAAGTCAATCTCCATAGCAATGTATTGAGATAACAATCCAGTTAATTCTGCTTCAGCATCGATGTTTTGGTAAGCGTTCAAATCTTGAGCTAACTCAGGAGTCCATTGAGCTTTTAATTTTCTTGTTTTCGCAACAATAGCATCTGATTTTAATTGGATGTTGATTGTTGGGATATCGATTTGAGCTGGGTCAGCAGCATTCGGAATAGCGATTCCAGTATTGTCAGCCTCATAATCACCACGTAATGCAGGAGTAGTTTGTTTGTTGTAGAACAATACTGTAGTTGCAGCACCTACTGAAGGAGCAACGTTAGTAATAAAGTTCAAACCTGAACCACTTACATAGCTAGTGAATTGTTGTAATACGTTAAGAGGAGCAACTCCAGATCCACTAGGAATCCAAGCTTGTACTGATAAGAAATCAGGAAGCGATAATGTAGCTAATTGTGAATCAGCAATGTTAATTCTGTAAAGAGTAGAAGAAGTTCCAATGTAACGTGAATCGTAGTTTACGTAAGGAGCTAATGAGTCAGAAGCAGCTGTAGCATAAGATGCTGTTGTTACTGTTACTGAAGCAGAGAATTGGTTCATTGAGTAACCATATCTACCTTGTCCGTAAAGACCACCTGTTGGATCTACGTTAGTAATATCGATATCAGTAGCTTGTACATCAGCTAATGAACCGTAAAGTGATTTTCCAGCTTGGAATGGGTTTTTGTTGTTTCCGTATTGGAAATCTAAGTAAAATACAAGACCTGAAGGCATTGACATAGGTTGTACTGAAACGAAGTCTTTAGCTACGATTTCAGCGAATACTCTACGTACTAATGGTAATGCAATACCAGCCCAGTTCTCACCTGTACCACCTAACATAGAGTTAGTACCTGCAGTGATGTTAGTTTCTACTACTAATTGTTTTGCTTGGTTTTCCAAGATTACAGCCATATTGTTTTTTTCAATTTCGCTGCTCATTCCTTCAAGAAGACCGCTTTTTTGCCATTTGTTAGCAACCTTAGCAGCTTCTGCTTGTTGGCTTTTCCATGGATTAGCTCCTTCTAAAAGCATATTCAAAGTGTCCATTTTTTTAAATTTTTTTTTGAGTTTAATTATTTTATGTTTGCAAGTTTTTGCATTCTAGCAATGAAATCATTACTTTCTACAATTGTTTGTTTTGCAGCTACGCCAGCTGGTTTAGATGCAAATCCTAATGATTCTTTGATTTGAGATTTAGGCGCTTTAGCACTGAATGTTTCTGAAAGTGATTCATAAACAAGTTTAGCTTCTTTCGCTGTTTCTGCTTTATCAAATGCTTTTACAACTTTAAGTTTTTGTGATTCATTTAAGTTTTTAGCTTTAAAGATCTTATTAACGTAAAGTAATTTAGCATTTAAAAGGTTAACTTCATTAAGTTCTGTACGAAGAGTTTCAACAGCTTCTAAAGCTAATGTTAATTCTTCTTTCAATTTCTTTTTGTAGTCTTCATCTCCTTCTTCTTCAGCAGTATCTTTTTTAATTTTACCACGTCTAGCATCTGGGATGTTTCCTTTGTTACCACCGTATTTTTTACGTTCGTCAAGACTTTCTTCACCTAAAAGTTCAGCTAAGATAGCGTCAAGTGATTCTTCTAATTCGAAATCTTCAGCACCTGCTTCAACTTCAGCGTCACCGCCCATGTCCATAGCATCTACTCCAGCTTCGTCTTCGTATCCTTCACCTTCTACTTCACCATCTCCTCCAACTTCTTGAGAAATAATGTCTTTAATTAAGTCTTCTAACTCATCCATAGATAAATCTTTAACTTCTTTTTCTTCGTCTTCATCCTCTTTAGCATCATCTTCAATGTCTTCAAAGTCTTCTTCGGTTTCTTCTTCAGCTTCAACTTCTTCGTCGTCGCCTTCACCTTTAGCTTCGTTTAATTCATTTTCTAATTCTGCTAAAATCTCATCAAGATCGATTTCGTCCAATTCATTACCGTGATCAGCATACTCTTCTTGAGTAGTTTCTTCGATGTCGGCTTGAATGTCCATGTTTTCGTCAGCCATGTCTTTCATTTCGTCTAACTCTTCTTCATCATCGTATGCTTCTTGTAATTTAGTAGCAAACATAGATTGAAGACGTGGAGTAAAGGCTTCTTCAAGAGCAAGTTTTGCTTGTGTTAGAGCAGTCTCACGAACAGCTTTAGCATCAGCAATGGCTTCCTTCAAAAGGGCTTTTGTGTCTTTCATTTTTTTCCTAAAATTTGTTTTGTGGAATAAGCTTATTGAATAAAAGCTTAATAGGGATTTTTGTATTGTGACGAATTATATAGAGATAATTCATTAGTCCACCATAAATATATATATAAAAACAAAAAATGCGCTTCTTGTTAAAGAAAGCGCATTGTATTGTGAAAAATGGAAACTAATTAACGTCTTCCACCTTGTCCAACGTAGTCTTTTTCAAGTCTACTATGTTTATTAACGTGTTTAGTGTGAACACCACCTTTTTTCTTACCGAAAGAAATTTTAACTCCGTTTCCTGCTGATTTGGTTTTAGCTTTAGCCATGTAACTGATTATTGAAGATTAACTAATTTGTATTTGGTTGAATATAATAATTCGATAACGTTATCTATTTGATTCTGGATGTAGCTATCTGATAGTTCTGGGTTTTGTCTTAGAGTTGTTACTATCATACAGATTTTATCAAAATAATCTATGATGTTTCTACTATCACAGTTATTATCTATACCAGCTACTTGTCTAAATTGGATTAGTCCGTTTTTACCTTGGTATGATTCAACTAGACCGTCTGTTAGGCCTACTATCTCATCATAATATCCTTCTAAAGCCTTATGAGCAGCATATGCTCCCGGACCACTTACCCCTAAATGGAATACATGGGCTTGTGTTCTTGAATGAAATAAAATTGATGCTAATTCTTCCATGTTATAATTTATTATCCAGGTAGTTCACAAGAGCAAAATCCTGCGCGGTTACAAAGAATATCTGTTATTAATTCGTTAATTTTTTGTAGTTTAGGTTGAGTTGGGTTGTTAAAATTTAAAGATTCATTAACAACTTCCATAAAAGCACCTTGTGTTGATGGTGTTGAAACAAAATCCCAACATACAATATCTAAATCGTCTTGTACTTCAACTGTTTCACCTATTTGTTTTACAGATCCCATAGCACGAGATGAAATACCAACAGTAATACCAGCTAAAAGTAATTCTTTTAATATATTTCCTGATGGGGTTGGTAGAATTTCAATTTTACCTTTAACATCATCACCATCCCACCATAAATCTAATATATTATGACATACATTTTTTAGGTTGATAATTGGAGATTCTGGGTGGTCTAATTCTCCTAATGCTCTGTTTTCTTTGATATAGGTTCCTTTGTATTTTTCGATTTCTCTTTCTAGAGTATCTTTAGGATACACACGACCATTACCATTTTTAGCATTAGCACGTTGTACTATACCCTCAACAATAAGACGTCCCTTATTATTTCGCACTGACTCCTGTAATAATTGAGGAGTCAATGTGAAAGTGGATATGCGTTCTATTAATAGTTCTTTGCTCATATTATTCTTGACCCATTTCGTCTAAAACTTCTTGAACTAGTTTTTGGATTGCTGGTCTTAGTTTTTCTTTGATTGAGGATTCTTTATTAAGTACTTTTTTTAGTATAGCTCCTGCTACTTTTTGACCTGCTTCTTTAGAACCATATTCTTTTTCAGCAGCTTTAGCTACTTTTTCAAACCCTTTACCAGGTTTTCCAATATCAGTTCCTTTTTTAAATCTAGCTTCATCTAATTCAACTTTCATTAGTTTAATTAATTTTTGTTTAGCTTGATCTTTAAGTGCCGGTAATTTAGCTTTAATTTTAGCTATAGCTTCTTTACCTTTTTCTTTGATATATGATTTAATTTCAGTAGCATCATCGGTTTCAACAAAATTAGCAAATACATCATCGAATGATCTATTTTTATCTATTCCTTCTTTCATTCCTTTACTATAAGCAGCATTAACTACTATATTTGAATATATTTTCTCTTTTTGTTTATCACTAAGTCTATTAAAAGCTAAACTTGGAGGAGTAGATGGATCTAATTCCATTTTTTTTAATTCATTAGCAAAAGCATTTTGATTATTGTTGTACAAAGTCATCCAAGCCTTAAGATCAGGTATTACACCTTCACACATTTCATCTTTATCAGAATTTTCTTTTAAAACATATAAATTATATTTTCTATTTAGATAATCAGGTCGTAGTTGGTATTTGTCTGCTATTTTTTTAATTGCTTCTTCTTTATTTACACCGGCTTTAATTAAATCATCTATTTCAAAAGCTGCTTGTTTATCTTCTTTAGCTTCAGCATCGTAATTACGTCCTCCAAGAATACCCCCCATTTGAACTGTGTTGTGGATATTTTCATCTATCTCTTTTAAACCACCTAATTTTTTTAGTAATAGTTTAAATAATTCTTCTTGAGATATACCTAATTTATCAGCCATAGCTTGGATAGTTGAATTATTATTAGTAATTTCTCTTTCAGCTTGATCAATATCTTCAGGTTCTATATTTTCTTTAACAACTTTAACTTTTTTTAATTCGTTTTTAGTGTCGTTATCTTTAATTGGTTCTAAACCATCCGAAGTATTTTTAACTTTTTTATAAGTTTTTTCCTTTTTAGGAACATCTTTTACAGATGTAGCAGGATATATACCATCTTGTTCATCTACTTCAGGAGACTGTTCTACTTTTTTGTATTTAACAGATGCTTCTGGTGTTGGTGAATCGTAAGTTGGTTCTTTGTCTGGTGTTCCTTTAACAGCATCACCTTCATTTAATAATCCTTTAGTTTTAAGAATAGTTACTGAATCAGCAAATGAGTTGTGATTAGTAACAAAGTTAGGGAACATCATTCTTGCATTACGCAAAAATTGATGTTGGGTCATTTTACCTTCTTTTAATTCTTGGTATTGAGTACTAATATTCTTCATTATTCTTCAGTATTTTCTTCTTTTCCTACTAATTTTTCTAAAATATCGGACAACTTTTCTTTCATTTCGTCTGTAGGGAATACAACAGCGTATGATTTTGGGTTTGTTTTATAATACTTTTCAGTTTCTTTTTTAGCTTTAGGTAAAGCAGATTTAATTTTAGTAACTAAATCGATAAGTTCACCAAATGAGTCAATTCTAGATGCTTGAATTTCTTCTCTTTCCTTTCCTTTCTTTGGATCTTCTTCTTTTTCTTCAGCTAATGTAGACAAAATATCTTCAAGTTGTAAAGATTCTTTTTCAGTGTTTAATATTCTATTATACGCTTCTTTCATAGTGCGATAATCTTTCATTAACTCACCAATGTCTGTTTTATGGGCATCACCAACACTGTTACCAGCTTTTTTGGCTTCTTCTACACGATATTTGATTTCATCACCTAATTCGTCTAATTTTGCCTTAAGTTGTTCTTTACTTAATACTTTTTTATTTTCGTCTTTCATTTTGATAAATTTTTAATCTTGCCAGATAATGTATTCAACCTTTCAGATAAATCTTTTAACTGTTCTGTTTTAGATTCCCAAAAGTTTGATTTTTGTATTGTGTTTTCTGTTTTTAATCTTTGTGAATATTCAATTACTTGTTCTATTTCTTTAATACGTTTTCTAACTTCGTTTAAAGCACGAGTAATTTTACGTTCAGAAGTAATTTTAGAAACATTTTCATTAAAACGACGATAAGAAATCTCATTTAATTGCTCTTCTTCTTTATAGAGTTTAACAGATTTCGGTTTTGGTTTTGATGGGAATTGTTTGTAATCGTATATTTTAGAATCAGATGGCATACCTGGTTTTACTTTAGTAAATCCATCTTTAGTATAGGTACTAATATCAGCTTTTCCTACAAAATTTTTTGAGTTATATGCTCCACCAGCACTAGCTGTTGTACTAACACCACCATCTTCTGATAATACTTCGTCTAGTATTTCGTTTACTATGTTTTTTAATTTTTCAGGTATCATAGTGATTTAATTTCATGTATTAATTCATGAAACTGGAGGATGTTGAGGATATCCTCGTCTTGGACTTGTTCATTTTTATCTAATGGTTTAACAATAGATGCTAACTCTTTAAGTTTAATTTTGGTTCTTTGATCTGTTACTTTATGTTGTAATAAATCTAATGAATTTTTAATACCAATTAAATTTTCATTAACGAATTCTTTTAATGATACAGTATTAGATATCTTATTAATATATACTTTTAATACTTCACGTTGTTCAGGTATTAAATTAGCATATTTTTCGTTGAATTTCTCAATCATGATTTTAGAAATCAAAGCACGAGTGGCTTTATCTTGAGAAGCGTATTCAAGCATTACTTGATTTTCAACTTTATCTTTATCTATCTCCTGTTTTGTTAAGAATTCAAGTAATGTTACTTTATTATCAATAATAAAAGATGGATCTACAAACTCTAATGTAGTTTGAGCTTCAATTAGGTTATACACAGCAGCATGTGCTTTATAGTTGTGTATTTTAGCTTTAAAGAATTCCTCTAAATCGTAATGTTCTTTAAGTTCCTTAATAAGGTTGTACTTTTCTTTACGTAATGCAGTACGATTTAAACGTTCTGCTAATTTAATGGTAGAGGATATAATACTTTCAGCTTTTACTTCGTTTAAAGAAGCAGCCTTAGTTAAAGCTTGATATATTTTATATTCCTTTCCAAGTTCTCCTCTAGAGAAGAATTTCTTAACAATATTAACAGCCGCTGAGTCTTTATTGGACATAATATCAGCCGTTATTTGTCTGGTAAGCAATTCAAATAATATACCAGTGTTCTTAAATTTGTTATGTTTCAGTTTCACACTATTAATTTACTGATTATAAATATATACTTGTTTATATACCTTTAAGATTTGATTCATCTAAAAGTGAAGAGCCGGTGTTTTCCTTATCGTACACATTAGATTTTTTAAACATTTCTTGAAGCATTTGTTTATTCTGAGCGTAGATTGCTTTAGTTGTTTCTAAAGCTAGTGGAGAACCACCTTTAGGTTCAGGAGCATTTGGTGTATCTGGTCTTAGATCTGTTGATTTTCCTAGTGGATCTTTCCCCAATACACGTTTTTGGGTATTGTAAACAGATGTTTTTTCTTGTGGTCTACCAACTGGATTAGTTTCATCATATGCTGGTGGGACGTTAATGTCATTTCTACCAGTGCCATATAGTGATGCTAGATCATGAGGTGTACCATATGATTGACCACTCATTACAGGGTCGTTACCTTCATTTTCAATTTGAGATAATCTAAACATACGTTTTTTATCTTCAACTACTAGATCTCTCATATCATCATACTTATCTTCACTCATATGGAATAAGTAATCGTAAATATAATCTGTAGGAAATAAACTAGCATCCATGATTTGTTTAGCTAATTCTACTTTTTCTTTCATTAATGCTACTCTTTCTTGATCGTAAACGATAGATGGAGTAGTTAACTCTAATTCAAAATTAGTTAAATTTTCATCATTATATCCTTGAGCATATAAATGTACTAATGCTATTTTAGTTAATTCAGATACAACAATACGTTGGATACGTTCAATAGTACGAGCAAAACGAATATCTTGTTGTGCTAATGTAGATTTACCTTCAACATCTGCTTCATATCCTAAAAATGCTTTTGGCACTTTCATAGCTGATAGCATTTTATCTCTTAGGTAAACTACGTCATCAATAGCGTTATATTCAAGTCCAGGTAAAGTATCAATTTTAGTTGATGTGTTTCCACCTCTTACAGGTATATAGAAATCCTCATTTACAGTCATCATGTTGTAACGTAAATTGTATTCACCAGTTTTTGGATCAACCATAGGAGTACGTTGAGTTTGTCCTTTAAGTTTTTCCATGAATGCTGGGATTTCGTTTGGTGGAATGTTTCCAGTGTCTGTATAGAATACACGACGTTGAGGTGCTCTTAATATACGGTGGATTAACATAGCATCCTCCATTAAGGCTAATTGTTTAAATATTTTACGAGCTGGTTCGATGTATGATCTTCCGTAAGGTAAGAAATTATAATCACCAAGTAATCTGAAATTGGCAACCTCATAATTCTCAAATACCATATCATTGTTATCTAACCCACCAAGTACTCCTGTATATGAAGCATTTGATTCTACTCTAAATTGAACGTATGATGGATTTTTAGGATCTAATCCTTCCTCTCTAAGTACGTTATAAACGTTTAATGGGATAACTTGATATACTCCATATTTCTCAGCAATATGCATATGTAAATAAAAATCTCCATACTTACACATTGAACGAACCCAACCCCATAGGTTAAATTCTATATTTAAAACATCGTAAAATAAGTTGTATAATATTCTCTGAATATTCTCATCGGCTGATTTGATAGCTAATACTTCACCAGCTCCATTTTTAAGGGTAGATTCATCAGCTACAATATCTAACACAGAAGCAACAATTGGATCACCATCCATTACTTCATAATCATTATATAGTTGAGGTCTTAATACTGTAAAATTAGAGTAAGGAGAGTTACCAACATATGTACCTAAACCTCCAGTATAGATACGTTGGTATCTTTCTGGGTACATGTTGGTTTGTACTACTCCTGTAGCTTGTATGTGGTCACTGTCGATTACTTTGATTTGGTCTCCACCAACGTTCCTAATAATAACGTCATTTGAGAATAATCGTTTTAATCTACCAAATAAGGATGTGTCTATCATGTGTATAAATATTTTTTATCTTAATAACCAAGTAATGTCTTCATTACCGTGTTCTCCAGGTATTTGCCAAATATTAGGAGCTTGATATCCTCGTGCACTATATGCATTCATAATACCTTTATCAACTACTATTCCGTTTAAATTTGCTCTATCGTATTCTATATTTGATTTTCTAAATCTTAAAGCTGTGTCTCTTAAATAAAGACCCATACTAAATGACATTACTAAATCATCATTATATCCTTCCTGTGCTTGTGCTTTACTATTTTTCCAAATGAATACTTTCATTTCTTCTATTAATCGTTTTGAACGAATAACACAAACTCTTTCATGAGTATATTCTCTAAATTTTTCAATCATTAGAGGACGTGTTTTAACAGATGTAGTAAAACCAGCTACTAAGCTATCTAAATTTTCAGAACGTCTAGCCCATTGGTCTGATGTGTATGCTTCTGTTTTAGGTGAGTAATATAAATTTTTATATCCTCTATCTATAGCTGTTTGTACAGTATCCCAACCAACATTAGCATTTTCAATTGCTAATAAAGCATCATTATATTCTGAGGCAATGCTAACTAATAAGTGACCATAATCACGAGTTCCTATCTGTCCTCTATATTCGGCTACTTGAGTTGATGTTTCAATATCAAAAACATGACATGCTGAATAATCTTTTCCATCTCCTCGAGCAACGTCGGCTGTTACTAAATATGACCTATTGTAATCTGGTGTTTCCCAGATCCATAAATTTCCATCTACTCCTCGTTTTTCTAGAGGATCCATTATGTTTGATTCATACCATTGAAGTAATTCAGCTTCAAATACTGTATCTCCAGATGTGCTAAAATCGCAATCACATTCTTGGGCAGCCATTCTTAATCCTAGATCTGCATCTTGTTGATCACGCCATACTTGATCTCTTTCAGGATGAACATCCCATTTTAATCTAATAGGTACAAATGAATTAGCTCCTATTTCTGCTTTCTGCCATGTTTGGTGAAACCAGTTTCCTGTACCATTTGGGGTTGATAATGCAATACATCCTCCTCCCGTTGCTAAGGTTTGTTGAGCTGAGGCGAATATTTCATGGATGCTATCAATGAAGGCAGCCTCATCAATAATAAGTAAAGAAACGGCTTCTGAACGACCTGCATCCCCAGCAGCTGAAACGGCTTTAACTTGAGAGCCATTGGGTAATTTAAGTAGAAGTTTGTTGTTCTCCAAGGGTTTTTCGGCTCCCTTTAACCAAGAAGGTAAATTATCGTACATAAAACGTACTTTAGTTACCATGTTTTTAGCTGTTTCTTGTTTTGTTGCTATACAAAGTATATTTTTATCTCTTTGAAATAACATTAACCATAACGAGAACCCAGCTACTAAAGTTGATATACCTAGCTGTCTTGATTTTAAAACAACATTATAATTATTTTTTTGGAATTGGTATAATACTTTATCCTGGAACGGGTATAAATTAAACTGTATTCTTCCCCTGGTGGGGTGTTGAATCATACAGTATTTTTTCATAAAATGAGCAGGATCAGTCATACATTTGACATATTCCTGCTTAATTAATGATTTAATATCTTGTTGTTGTTCACTCATATTTTGTTTTATATATAAATATACAAAAGGCCTAACCTTAAATGAGTTAGACCTTTATGTAACTTATTATAAAATTTATTTTATTAACAAATACGATGTTGTAACTATACCTAGGACTGTTCCCACTTTATATAAAAACGTTTTAGTACGTTGTCCTTTAAGTTCTTTATTTAATTTTTCAGTTAATTCAGAAGATAAATTTAATTGACTTTTTTGAGTACCAATTATAAATTGATTGTTTTTATCTTTATCTTCTAATAGTTTGATATTAGCATCTTTTTGTGCTTCTCTTTCTTCTAACTTAGTTACTTTGTCTTGAGTTGCTTTTAATTCTAAAACAGCACCATCGTATTTAATTAAATCTTTAATTACAAGTCTTGCAATCGGGGCTTTAATTCGTACCTTTGTTGTATCTGTTTGTGAAAAACTGCTCAAGCTCGTTAGGAGCAAGATAATCAATACTATTAACTTTTTCATTTGTTTGTTTTTTAATTACAGTGATATTATTGTCTATATGGTTGATTTCTTCTGTGATGTGTACTACTTTCTCTTTTACAGAGTCTATTTTAATATCAATCACATTGTTTACAGCTTGTGCTGAATCAACTTTAGTTTGGAGACTTTCGATTTGGGCTTTATAACCGGCTACATCAGTTTTAATACTATTTGTAGTGAATATATTCCAAGCGGCCAATACTACAATAATAAGTAAGATGATATCTTGTTTTTGTATATTCATTATCCTTTATAGTTTAAAAGTTTTTGCATACGCTCATAAATTGAATCATAATCTTTAAAATCACCATCACCATAATCAACATCATCTACACCTTCTTTAACTTCATCGTCTGGGTCAAAGTAATCGGCTTCATCTAAATCAATGGAACTTTGTATTGCATCTCTTAATTCATCATCAGATATTTCATCCTCAGAAGTATTAGGATCTAATCCAAGATGTTTAATCATATCTGCTCTAGACATAGAACTAATTGGTTGATCACCGGTACCTGATTCATCTATATTATCCTCTTCAATAAATTCAACTGGGTCTTTTTCTGTACCTAGGTTTTTATTTCCTGTTACTCTTCTAGCCATATCTATTTTGGCTTTTTTGGTTTGAGGAGTTTCAGTTGCTGGATTGGTAACATCGATAGTTGCTTCGCTAAGTTTTTGGCGAACTATATTTCGTATGTTTTCTTTTAACTCTTTTACTTTCATTGTTAGTTAGGGTTTGCGTATAAATATTTATAAAATACTTCTAACACAAGCGCTATTCGTTCTTCTGTTGTACCCTTAATTTGAATCAATACTTTAGGTTGATAAGTCTCTAAAAGTTCAACTATAGTTTGATCAATGATATCTCTATATTCAGCATCTGTTTCTCGAACCCCATTATCTTCAATATCTACACCTTCAGGACTAATATAAAATACAACGTCATATTGGTCTTTTAAACACATAGCGGCATTTATATAGTGATATTTCTCATGTTCATCGATAGATTTTGCATTAAATGTAAAAGAGCATACATCCCATATAGTTCTATCTGTTAGTACGTTATCTCGCAGAATTTCGCTAGCACGTTCAGCTAAAAATATTAATTGTCCTGGTAGAGTAGAATCTGTATTTAATGGTATTCCTAAATCTCGTAAATATTTACTACGTTCTGTAGCTATGAAATAATTTTTAAATTCATCTAATTCAGCTAAAGCTTTTACTAATGTAGTTTTACCTACAGACATTGTTCCTGCAAATCCTATTTTCATTATCTACTTTCTTTAAATAGTGGGTTTTTAGCTGGTGGTAATCCAGTGTGGTTACGTTTTAATTCTTTAATTACTTCCATAGAAGTCCCTTGAAATATACCCCAGAAGTAAAATTCTTTCTTACCGTCTGCTTTTATTAATGCTGGTCCTTCTGTATTATGTAATACCCAAACTTGCTCATATGCTTTGGGATCGTTTTTGTCTTGTATGTCGTGTCCTAGGCGTGTTGTTTTCGACAGGTACATCGTTTGTCCGTCTGGGGTTTTTAGTTTTTTTTCCATTTGTGTTTTTACTTTTTTTATATAAATCTACTTTTGTTTTTATATCCACGGATATAGGACCTGAGGGGAAATAATCTAAGTCATATGTCCATGTAGTTTTTTCAAACTCGTCCTCATATACTCTAGTAAATTTTCTTTCCCCTTTTATCATATAAATGTAATAATAATTAATTATATTTCAAAATATCTTCAACAACATAAATCCCGTGTGCACCACTTACTGTTATACCTCTAGCTGATAAAGCATCGCCTACGAAATGTGCGTTAGGATACTTAGTAAGTGCTAAATTAGTATAATCAACAAGTGGCTCAGGTGATAGATATTTTACTTCAGGTATATACATACCCCAATCGTCTTTTAATGTTGGAAATATTTCTTTCATTCCATCAATAAAATTATCAATGTAATCGAAATATCCTTCAAATACTTTTCTTACTTCATTTAATCCAGTTTCATCTATTTGGAATGCTTCTACATGACCTCCTTCTGATGTTTGGGATACAGTACGTGATGGGGAATAATATAAACCTTGACCATTAATAGATTGACATTGTTTTACAACATTTCTAGACCAATCAAATGGGTTTTCAATTCCATTTAACTCCATAATAATTCCAAAGTTAGTCATATCGTTTCTATACTTTTCATCCTTTTTAGCATGACCATTGTAAGTATAGTTTCCATATGTTTCTTCTACAGCAACATATGCAGCATTGTTATTAGTACAGAATGAACGAAGTGATACACCTTTATCATCAAATTTTCTATATAACTTAAAGTCATATGAAATGTCAATTAATTTTTGGAAGTGTTTTTGTGGTGCTTCAAAACGAACACCAATTTGTACTGATTTAGGTTCAGTTGGTAAGTTATATTCTTCAGCTAAAGATTTACCAAAGTCAATACCTGATTTGCCTACAGCAAATATAAGTTCATCATATCTGTATTCCAATTCATGATTTTCTTTATTTAAGTATTTACCTAATACTCTTTCATTTTCAAAATCAATAGCATAAACCTTAGCTTCCCATGTAAAGTCAACACCTTTAGAAACTAAATAATCATACCAATTTTTACCAATTTCATGTAAGTAATCAGTTCCAACGTGCCATACAGGAAATAAACGTAAACCGAATTGAGGTTTAATAAAGTCAGGTTCAGCAACTGGATTTGAGCATTGTACTTCTTCTGGTTTAGGATGGAAACGTTTAAAATTTTCAATTACCTGATCCATTAATTCCATTGCTTTTTCTTCACCACAGTATTTAGATAATTGGCCTCCAATTGCTGTATGGTAAGTTAATTTACCATCAGACCAGCCTCCAGCACCTAAAAACCCAGTCATTACTTCACTTGGTTTTCTTTTATATGGATCTTTACCCATATCAATAACTGTAATTAAATGACCCGGGTAGCCATTATCTACTAATTTAGTAGCAGCATTAACACCTGCTACACCCGCACCTATTATTACTATCTTCTTGTCCATTTATTTCTTTTTAACCATTAAATATACGAAAAAAAGATGTGGTCTCAAAATTAATTGAGGCCACATCTCTCTAAAATTTATCTCTTACGAGCGACTAGGATATGAATCTAGTCTATATGTTAGAATTTTTTATTGTCGATTTGAATTATTTTTGATATAGCTTTTCTATAAACTGTATCATCATTACCTTTAGTTACAAAAACATATTTTTTATCTCCTGTTTTACTTCCATTAGAATAATATGTAGTTTTGTCATCTTTAAAAATTAAACGATTACCTTTACCAATATCTTCTGGTTTGGCATTTTCTGTTATTGAAGTTTCGTCGGTTGTTGGTTCAGTAGCAGCAGCTGAGTCTCTTTTTAAAGCTTGAATCATAGATTTGGTTAAGGCATTTGCTACATCTTCACCAAATCTTTCAGTAATATTATTTTCATCACGCATATCAAATACTTTACCACCCGCAGAAAATGCTAATACATTTTCTAATTTAAAGTTTCTAAAACTTTGTTTAGCAGCAGCGGCATCATCTCCAGTTTCTTTTTTAGCTTTTATATATGCATTTACATCATATCCACTCCACAAATTATTATTTTGACGATAATTAGCTTGAGCATCTGTTTTAGTAGCTGTGCTTGGTTGGTATGCTTTAAGTGTTTTACTAAATGACATATGTCGAACTGAGCCGTCTTTTTTTACAAAAGCAACTCCTATTCTACCATTATTTTCATAGCGTTGTTTTACTTCGGCTGGTAAGGAGTCGTAGGTAAGGTCTTCACTTAGTAATATTGAGTTTCTAGTTATTTTATTTTCAACTAGAAAGCGTTTTAAATCAAATTCTTGCATTTTATTTTCTTTTAATTTATCGAATGTTGTTGTTGTATTCCCAAAATAAGGATTGTTGTATATGTTACTGGATGGGGTTGTTTTATTTGGTACACGAGCATGCCAGTAGTAATTTTTTTTAATATAATTTACACCTTGTCTCATTGGTCCATCTTTAGGAGTATCAGGAATATGTTTTCTGCTAAATTCTAATTTCCAATCATCTTTATTAGTCCCAGTTACTTCTAGATCTTTTGGTGTAGGTGTATGATCTAATATCGCTACAGTAGGTGCATATTTATTTCCTCCTAGAAAAACTATACCTTCATATTCAGATACATCTTTTGTTGAATATTGAGAAGGATAAGTATCATGGTATTGTCCTGTTACATTATCTTCTATACTCCCTATATTTTTTTTAACAAAATCTAAAAGACTAGGTTCATCATAGGTATATGGCTCTGAGGGTGTATTTGGTTTAGATTTTGATTCTGGTTCTGGTGTTGGGTTATTTTGTTTAAATTTGTCTTGGATTAGACCTTTTTTAATTGCTCTTTTATATGCTATAAAAGCGGCCCTATTGGCTTTATAAAAATCATTCGGTATATTGTAT
>JACCDV010735085.1_pt1 | contig 20459 bp, 27 predicted proteins | sample 7446131 | NCBI WGS metagenome assembly JACCDV01 (sample SAMN15323448, study PRJNA562643) | freshwater metagenome | isolation source: river surface water | place: USA:Blue River Watershed | collected 2017-08-17 | reverse complement strand
CAGCAATTGGATAATATAAAAAATTGTTTTTAATTTTCTAAATAAATATAAATATAAATGCCATCATTTGATATAATACAGTTTAAAATTACAGATGATGCAATTATCAAATTTCGCAGATGGGTAAAAAAACCAAGAGATTGTGTTATAAATGCGCTTGAATTATTAAATATTTTAGATCAACAATCTGCTGATATAGCAAGAATAATGGCTGGAAATGAAGGTTTAACTATTGAACAAATAGAAGAAATATTTTCTCTAATTGAACCTAATTTTAATTGGAGATTTGTCAGGCTGTTAAAGTTAAAAAAAATACTGGATTATGCAAGGAAAAACTTAGATCAATCAAATGCTATATTTTGTGGTTATATGGATAAAAAGACAACCCAACATGTATTTTTAATAGCAAAAGATATGGATAATAAAGTAGTGTATATAGATCCATCACTAAATATGTTATGTGATTTAAATACAATCCAATGTCAAAATTTAATTACGGATAAAACGTTCTACTATATCTTACAAGCATCTCCAAAAAATTAAGAATATTGTTTTAACCATTCAAATGCCATAATATAATATTTAAATTTTCTATCATCAGAAAAGATATCTTGATATTTTTCATATTCTTCTTCTTGATAAGAAATTGTTTTATGTTTTTTTTCTCCTTGAATCATAAAACAAATTTCGAATGTTTTATTTTTTTTCAAAACATTTTCAATAGTACCTGTTAATTTTTCTAAAAGAGAATCATCTAAAACAATTTCTGAAATTTTTCGTTTTAAATTTTCAACCAAATGAACAATATCATCAGCGTCTTTGATTGTTAAGTCTTTAAATTCTAAATCATTTTTAACTTTTTCTACAAATTGTGGATCTTCTTCCATTTTATTTAATAAATCCTCTATTTTTATTAAAGTGTCAAGAGCGTGTTTTGATGCAATTTGTTCTGCTTTTTTCTTTTGTGATTCAACACCTGTGCCTAATTCATTTTTTAAAAAATCAACTGCAGCCATTTTAAACATTTTTTGTTGTGGAGGACCAATTTCTGAAATTTTTTCATAATTTGGAGTGAGATTCCACATTTTTTGATAAATTTTGAGTAATTGATGTTTATAATTTGTATCAATGTCATTTAATTCTGCAAAATCTACAATTTCTTCTAACAGATTTAAAATAAAATTTTTTGTAATTGTACCACCTAAATCTTTATATAAAGCATAAATAAATGCTTCAAAAACATCTTCAAGAATTTTACTTGATTTTCTACCATTTTTTTGTTCAATACGATAAGATAATAAAACAAATTTGGAAAAATCTAAATATTCTGCTATTTTTGATAAACCATTAGTATCTACTAAATTTGTTTTAAGTTTTGTTAAATCACCTTCTTCTAAATGCGGATATCTTTTTACTAAATATAAACATATATTTTGACTAATAATAGAATCACCACCAAATTCAAATATTTGATAACTTTTTGCTTGTAATGGAACCATCTTTTGATTAAAAGATTTCATGGGTTTTCCATTGTGTGTGATATATGAAGAATGTGTAAATGCTTGTTGGTAATAATGAAGATTTTTAATTTCTTCATGAATACCTCCCTTATTTAAGATATTTTGAACATCTTTTTTTGATAATAATTTGTTTTTAATGTTTAATTTTGTACTCATTTGTTATTGTATAGTTTCAATTTTTTCTTTTTCTAAAGTAATAGTATGCGTCTCATTGAATTAAATTATCCTAAATATACTTTATTAATTCAAGAAATTATAAAAACAACCACTATTCTCTATACAATGAAACTTTTTCAATCTTCTCTATTTATTGATTACAAATTTTTAAAATTAGTAGCATTAACTAATTTAGGGAATATTATTTATTATTTAATTATAGACCGTTATCTTATAGGTGCAGGTCCAACCAAAGTTTAAATTTACCATGGCCAGCATGAATATCTTCTTTTTTTGTCAATATAAAGTGTCATACCACCTAATCTTTCTGGTAATTGTATACGATTTTTTTTAAAATCAGTTAAAATATATTCGACAATATCTTGAAACATGAGTTGTACATTTTCACCTGTTTTGGAAGAAACTGGATAAAAATGCATTTTATGTTTTCTAGCAAAATTCATAGCTTCAAAATCAGAAATTTTTTTATTTTCTATTTCAGTTTTCAATCCAACTAAAACAATTTGACAATATTTTGGTATAAATGGTTGCATTAATTCTATCCATTTAGAAATATCTTGAAATGATTCACGATTTGGTAAAATCAAAACATAAAAATATAGCTATAGAGTCTCTATAAAATAGATTTGCTATAGATTGAAATTGTTCTTGTCCTGCAGTATCCCATAATAAAACATCTACTTTATCATTTAAAAGTTCATAATGTTTTGTTTGAACATCAACGCCTATTGTTGTATCATTATAATCTATAAAAGTATCATATTTATATCTCCATGCAAGAGCAGTTTTACCCACAGAACTATTACCAATTAAAATGAATTTCATTAAAAATTTCATTTTTTATTTTATATATATAATATAATAAATGGATTTTACTAAAAAAGTTTTTGATCCAAGAATGGAACGAACATTAGAACAACTTCAAGATGAACGAGCTATTTCAGTAGATGGCAATGAAAGTAAGGATTATCAATTAATTGAAAAACCTATGAATCTTCACGCATCTCATAATGTCGAAATGTTAAAAGGAAGACATGAACCTACTATGTTGGATTATTTGTTTTTTTCTAATAAAAATATTCAAATTATTCAAAATGCTATACGAAAAAAAGTATATGATATTTCAGGCCATGTTATAAGTAATCAGTCTGAAAATGAATTATTACAAATAATGCGTTCTATATTTTTTTTAAATCTTCCATTATCATTTCCAAATATTACAGAAAATATTAAATTTCTTAACAAGGTAACTGTAGATAAAGCTTTACCAAAAATTTTAACTAATATGAAACAATATCTGATTTATTTAAAAGATTTACAACATACACCTATACCAATTGATAGACCCAAAGAAGAAAATATCAAAGGCACAAATCAAATTGGTTTTAAACCATTTATTTAATTTTTTTCTCTTCTTTTTTATTAAATAATTGCAAAAGTTTCATCCATATTATAAATTTGTTCATTTTGAACATTAGTAGTATTAGTATTAGTATTACTAATCATTTTTTTATATAAATCTTCTTCTATTGTATTTTTCATAATAAATCGTGTAATGGTAATTGGTTTATTTTGCCCTAATCGATGTACTCTTCCAATGGCTTGTGCTTCAATTTTTTGTATATCTTCACTTGTTCCATTAAAAATATCCAAAATAACTACTTGTGATGCTTCAGTTAAATTGGTACCAGAAACAGCATAATGCAAAGACATCATTAAAATTTGTATATTTTTCTTTCGAAAATCAACTAAACATTTATTTCTTTGAAAAATTGAACCTTGGCAAAACGCATTTGAAAAATTTTCACTATTTAAAATATCTCCTATTTGATGTAATAATTTATCCCATTGTGAAAAAATCAATATCTTTTCATCTTTGTGTTTATTTAAAAAATCCAACAATTGTGTAATTTTAGTACCATATTTGTTAATTCTATCATTTGATTCTTTTTGTGTACAATTATTACTAATAGTCATATAATCAGTTAATGTTCTACATGTAGGACATTTATTATGATGATGAAAACATTTTTCGATACAATTTATACAAAATATATGACCACAAATATTTGTAATGGCTAAATCTTCGATAACATCGAAACAAATAGGACAAGTTTGTTCATTTGTGATTTGATTTAAAACGGATTTTAAATAAATTAATGATGATTCGATTTGTTTAATTTCTTTAGTCAAACGTTCAATAATTTCTTGTTTTTCAAGTGTAATTATGGTTTCTTCTCTTTTAGGAATCGTATTTTGTAATGTAGTCTTTTTTTTTCTTAATATAATTTCTTGATTTTCAATCATAATTTCATGTATTTGTTCAAGTGTTTTTTCAGCTCCAAATTCTTTTAAATCTTGGTCTGCCAAATTCATACTACAACATAATTGTAACAACCATCTTCTTGTTGTTCTTGGTCTTGATTTTGCTATATCATATCTGCCTCTTTCTGTTTTATGAAATTCTAACAATTTATCATTAATTTTTACAGAAGGTAATTGAATATTAGCAGATTCTTTCGTATTACGAATCATTAATTTTGTTATTTCTTTCATAAATTCTAAATTTGGTTTAATTGAATTTACAGAATATGGTGCTACAAGTTCAGACTGTTTAACTATAATTCCTAAAAAAAGTGCAATTCTATACACACAATAATCAGAAAAATTCATTATATTACTATCAATAAACGGCGTTCCACTAACATACCATTTATATGTAGATTTAAATTTTAAGATTTGATTAAATAATCGATTGTTAAAAACAATTTCATGTCCTTCATCTAAAAAGATTCTATGCCATTGAATTTCTAAAAGTGGTCTTAATAGCATTTGATTCTGTTGATTATGTAAAAATTGATACGATATAATAACAACATTACAAGTAATTAAATCTTGATAAGATAATAATTCCAAATCTTTTTTAGTTCTAATCATACAAACTTTTAATCCAATTGTATTATTTACGATTTCATCAAACCACTGCTGAACTAAATGACTTGGACATAACACTAAATTTGCTCGTGCATAATATTTATTTTTTATTTTCCGTGGTTCTCTTGTTTTTTGCATCATTAATCCAATACACGTAAGAGATTTCCCAATTCCCATTTGATCTGCTAAAATACCACCTTGATAAGATAAATGATATTTTTTTGGAATATGAAATTGGAAACGATTTGTATAAGATGAAAAAACTATTTGATTATGCAATTTTATGTGATGAGGGGAATAATTATATAAATTTATTGTATCTCCATTATCTACATTATTTTCTAAATTTATCATCCATTGAATATTTTGTTTTTGATGGTCTAATAATAAAGGTATCATATTATTCAATTGTTTAATAGGAATTGTATTAGGTTTTTTTATAATATCTAAAATTGAGTTAATTTGTAGTTTAATATCACTATAATTAATATCATCTTCGATTTCTCTCAAAGCTCGACGAAGAAATACATCATACGAATTTATTGAATCAGAAATGCGAAATATTTTTGTTTTAAATTTAAATTCAGATTCATAGGATAATATTTCACAATCTCTTTTTGGAACATACACATAATTGTTTTCATTTACATTTTCTTCTGCATCTATAATGATTTCATCCATAATAGGTATATATACTTTAATTAACATAGATATCAAATCTTGTTTATTTGGTTTTCCTATTGTAGTTATATTATATTCCTGACATAATTGTTGTATATCATGTTTTAATAATTTATTTAATTGATTAGTATAATAATAGTTCCACCAATTCATTTATTTTTAATATATAATTATCTTCTTATATGCTAAAGCTAAAAAATTGAAATTTAACAACAATTAATTATGAAACAATTACAAGTACTTGAAGAAATGTTATTTGATAGAGGATTTTTATTGAATGATTTTGTAGCTATACATAAAGAAAATTCACAAAATATTATTTATATAAAGATTCTTGATCAAAAAAAGATTGGTAAAAAAGAAATATTAAATATTATTGAAGAAATGAATACTGAAGGACAAGAACATCTTATTTTAATAATTCCTCAAAAATTAACACCATTGGCTATTCAAGAATTAAAAATGTGTAACAAAGAAATTGAAGTATTTTTATATAAAGAATTATCATTTAATATCACAAAACATTATACACAACCAAAAATTACCTTGTTATCTTCAGAAGAAAAAAAAATATTAATTAAAGAAATTAAATCATCACATTTACCTATTTTACTCAAAACGGATCCAATAGCAAGATATTATAATGCCAAAACAGGTATGGTTTTTAAGTTTGAAAGACCTTCTATATATTATAGAATTGTTGTTTAATTATCTTATCTAGTTTAAATCTAGTCTAAAAATAAACAATCTTCTTTACCCCGTTTCATACGTTTTAATAAATTGTATAAGGATTCTTTGTCATTTCTATAAATCAAGACATCATTCCAAGCATTTATAATTTTTGGTATTGCCATATTCCACCAATTTCTATCTCGACATATTCTTACACATGAATATACATCAATTTTCCAATAAATAAATCGTTTAAATTTAAAACCAGTGAATACTTGAGATTCAATCCATTTTTTTTTATCATTAGGATTTAATTCTAACGGAGGATAACAATATTTTACATTATCAGGGTCATTTATTGGTTTATTTTCATTATAATATTCACCTATAATGCCTTTTTCTAAATCATTTTTTGTTGTATTTTCATCTTCTAATATACTATCTGCTCGAAACTCTTCTTCATTTACATATTCATTGATAGTACATTCACAAAAATCACAATATTCTAAATCACATACTTCTAATTGTGTTAACATTTGAACTAAATAATATTCTTTTGGTGTTCCAGTAATTACCCTTTGGAATGGGCATTTAATTTCCAACATAATTCCAGTATTTTTCCCTTCAACTCCAATACCATCAGGCGAAGCACCAATAAAAGAATATTTATCATGTTGAATTAATCCAAATTCTTCGACTTTTGTTTGATTTCTCTGAGAATAAACCATACAAATGATTTGTTCATACTTTTGTCCCCATCTTGTTGCTTCATTGCCTTTAAATCCTTTTAAATCAAAACCATTTTTTTTTAACATTAAATGCTTATAAACGGAAGGACCTTTATCATATCCTTGACCTAAGATATTAGCAATATCACTACTTGCTGTAAACATATTAGCTCTTAATTCATACCATTCTTTTGATCTCTGAATAGGTTGGGGTTTATTACGTAAAATGTTTATTCTTTCTATCCATTGCTGTTGTCGTGGTTCTTCTTCTATATCAGCAACAGATATATCAGTAACAGATGATATACATGATGCATCTGATTCATCTAATTCTTGTAAATAGTTATTAACAATTAACCAAATATCTGAAAGTTTAATTTTATCTCCAAATTCTTCATATACTTTTTTTACAATATCATCGATATGGTCATTGTTGGTAAAATTATGACGTCTTAAAAAACGTATAATAGGTCTCATACTATTTCTTTTATACTGTTAATTTAATTTAAAGTTCTTCTAAATTTATAATATTTTGGATTTCGCCATTTTCATATTGAACTTGAAGTTTTCTCGACTTTGTCATTTTAATTAATAATTTTTTTATATCAGTATTTAAATTGTTTAATTTTACATAATGAATAACTCGATTAATTTTATGTTCATATTTTAATTTATTCCAAGGTTTATCATATTCAATATGTTGAGAAAATTGTTTAACATGAATATCTTTTGTTTTTTCATTTTGTTTGTTCTTGTTATATTCCCAATCAGATAATATTTTAGGTCTTGTAAAATAAGTTTTTTTTAGAGTTTTATTTTGAATTTTATTATTTTCTCCATAAACTCTTCTTTTTTGATATTCTGCTTTATTAATTCCCAATATATGTTGTTTTAAATCTTCAAACCATTGAGACACTGACATTAAGTTATATATTATTTTATTATTAGTTAATCAATTTTTTTAAACTGCGACTAATTATTTAAATAACTTTATAATAGTTAACTAAGAGATATATGTCTATTTATCAAAAAATTTGTAATTCGTTATCCAAATTATTATCAACAGAATTAATTAATCATCAAATTAATGAATCTTATGAAGAATTCATTATCACTTATGAAATTAAAAATCAACATCAAAATCACAAATTACAAAAATTTCCAAAATATCAACTTGGTAAAAAAGATGATATTAACGAAAAATGTATTATTTGTTTAGAAAATTATACACAAAAATGTTATAAAAGAAATTTGCCTTGTAATCATTATTTTCATAAAAAATGTATAGATAAATGGATCTTAAAATGTAAACCGACTTGTCCATTATGTTTAAAAGATTTTTCAAACTTAATCAATGAATAAATTATTCTGGTTTCTTTAATTTCCTACCAGTCTTCTTAAGAGGAACTTCTTCATGTTCTGGTTCATTTACACTTTCTTCTTCTTCTTCTTCTTCTTCTTCTTCTTCTTCTTCTTCTTCTTCTTCTTCTTCTGAATCATTAAATACAGCTAATTCAGTCTTTGTAGTTTCATCTTCATCTTCATCTAAAAATGCACAATCTCGTAAATATAATTCTGCAGGATAAACCATAATTTGTTCAGCCTTAATTGTTAAACTTGCTTTACTTGACCCAACAAATAAATCAGAAATATGCATAATTAATTTGACATCAGAATACTTTGGGATTGTTTCTAAAGGAAATTCGGCATTAATTTCCAAAAGTTCCCTTTCTTTATTAAAAACTTTTGTACTAAAAACAACATTATTATTATTTTTATCACGATAAGCAGGCAATTTAATTTTCATAGTAGGGTCATATTTACCATCATCTGATAACTTTAAAATAGGCCACATTAAAGCTGTTTTGATTTGTTCTTCATCAAATTTTGCATATCCTTTTCCAAACCAATCAACAATATTCTTTTTGATTTCATTTACAACACATTTTGTTAAATTTTCCATAAATACAAAAATTTGTTGTTCATCGGGATTGTTTTGAAAATTTTCATGATGGCCTGTAAATTGAGGACCAATCATAAAATTAGTTCCTTCATATGAAGAAAGACCAAATGGAACCTTCATTTTAGGTGTTTGTACAAGAAATTTTTGCATATTTTTTTCATTACCATAATAAATAGGAACTCTTAAACCAATTTTTTTGTTATCTTTATCTACTACTTTTTTAGCTTCTCTAAACAGAATTTGATTCATATCGACTTTTGAAGGTTTTAGGACTGACATTTGTATTGGTTATAATATATTGTATAATTCTTTTTAAATTCAATTATTCACTGGTTCTAAATTATCTGAAGCATCTTCAAAAAATGTTGTATCTCCATTTTGAGATTGTGTAGAATCATTTTCTAAGTGTTCTTCAAATTCTTCTTCATCTGATAATTCATTTGATAATTCATTTGATAATTCTAGTTCTTCTTCTATGTCTTGGTTATTATCATTTCTTAAATAACGATTTAAAATAGGTTTCATAGGTAAATAAAACTGAATAGCATCATTAATACTTTGTTGAATTAATTTCATTACAAATATATAATTTTTTTGTCTTTCAGATGAGGAACCCTTGTCTGTCATTAATTCTGGATTAGACCATAATTCTGAACCAACTAATGTATAACATTTATGAATAAAAACATATAACTGAGGAATCTCTAAATTAACATTTGATTTTGTATCATCTAATAAAATTCTCATATTTACCATCAATAAAGTTGTAATAATATCTAACAGATAATCACAATCTGTTTTAGATTGGATTTTCAAGGTTTCTTCAGATAATCTATCTCTACTCCAAGTTGGTATCTTTTCTAATTCTTTTTGAAAATAAGCAACCGATTCTTTTAATTGGTGTTGTTTACAAAATTGTTCAACATTATGGTACATAGTCTTTAATCCTAAATACAGTTCAGGGCTTAAAATTTGGACCAGTTTACGTAAATACATTTTTTTTGCTTCAACTAATGAACTCATTTATAATTAAATTAAGTATATATAAAATAATATGAATTTTTACGAAATTTTAAAAGTTTCTAAGAATGCTTCACAACAAGATATAAAACAATCATATAAAAAATTAATTTTACAATATCATCCAGATAAAGGTGGTGATGAAGAAATATTTAAACAAATCCAAGAGGCTTATGAAACGCTTGGTAATCCAGAAAAACGAATGTTATATGATAATCCAATGCCAACACATCAAGGAATAAATATTCATTTTCAAAATGGATTTATGAAAATTGTTAGACAATTTCAAAAACCAATTAAACAAATACATTTAAAAACAACATTTACTGAAGTATATAATCGATATTCAAAACTAATAGAATTACCATATAATATAAAAATTGACTATCCATTATTTCGACAAAATCTGCAATTACAAGGAGAAACATTTAATTTTTTTATTGTAAATGAAATAATAGAAATACCTAAACATTTGGAAATCATAAATAATGTTGATTTATTATTTATTAAAGAAATAACTTTTTATGAATCATTGACAGGGATAGAATTTAGTATAGAATTACCAAATGAAATATTCACTATTAACAAACAAGCTATTATTAAAGATAATGATATATTTTCGATATCAAATAAAGGTTTGTTTAAAAATCAAATCGAAAGAGGGACTTTATTCATTCGTTTTGTTTTAATTTATCCAACGTTGAATAAAGACAAATTAAAAATAATGGAAAATTTATTTTGATACAGAACAATCCGTACAAGTTTCGGTAGTAGTGGCAGTATATGTTGGATTTACAATATTTGTTTGTTCTAATGGTGATGGTATTTTTGGTTTATAATTATCTTTTTCCCATAATTGGGTATTAGCTCCTATATAGGTATTGTCATGAATTCTTGTAAGTTTTTGAGGGTCTAAACATAATGTTTCATATCGATGTTTTAAAGTCGATTTTTCTCGATTGGGGCGAGGTAGATCTAATAAAGAATGTTGGCTTTCAAAATTAGGCGGATCACCACACATCGAGGAAAATTGATGCCCTTGGACTTGGTTAATATAAGGCCAACGTTGTTTTGGGTCTTTACTTAATCGTCTATTAAGATTTTGTAAATCTGATTCTGTATCTACAATATTTGCAATAGGTAATAAACCTGTATTACCGACATCACCACCTGGGTTTGTACGGAAACATCTTGCTGAATGATTACCAAAATCTGATAATAATTGATATTTTCCTGGTCCAAGGGATGATTCTAAATCTTGATTATAGGATTGGGGGTCATAACTATTTCTTTGAAAACTCATTTATTATTAGAAAAGAAAATATTAAAAATCAGCATCTTCTGCAAATTCATTATCTTGTTTTGTTGCCATAATTCCTGCTCGTTCATATGAATGATTTCTTGCCTCAAAAAAATTAACTTTACTTTCAATTGAAATTCTTTCCATAAACCCAAATGGATTTTTTGTATGGTATAATTTTTGATAACCAAGTTGAACAATTAAGCGGTCTGCAACATATTCAATATAGTCCCTCATTAAATCAGCATTCATACCAATTAAACGACAAGGTAGGGATTCTGTAATGAATTGTTTTTCAATTACAACCGCCTCATCAATTAATTCATATATTTCTGTTTGACTTAATTTATTATTTATCATAGAATATAATAAACAGGCGTGGTCAGTATGCATACCTTCATCTCTACTAATTAATTCATTAGAAAAAGTTAAACCTGGCATCAAACCGCGTTCTCTTAGCCAAAATATGGCACAAAAGGAACCAGAAAAGAAAATACCTTCTACAGAAGCAAATGCTACTAAACGACTTGCAAAAGACGCTTTTTTACTTTCTATCCATTTGAGAGCCCAATCAGCTTTTTGTTTTACACAAGGTATTGTTTCTATTGCTTTAAATAAATGATTCTTTTCTTTTACATCTTTAATATACGTATCAATTAGTAATGAATAAGTCAAAGAATGGCATATTTCCATAGCCATTTGAAATGAATAAAAAGCTTTCACTTCTGGAATCTGAATTTCATTCATAAATCTTTGACCTAAATTTTCTAATACAATACCATCACTACCAGCAAAAAAAGCCAATACATTTTTGATAAAAAATTGTTCATCATTTGTTAACTTGTCCCAATCTTTTAAATCATCTATTAGTTTAACTTCTTCAGGTGTCCAAAAACACGATACTTGTTGTTTATACATTTCATAAATTTTTGGGTATTGAATTGGAAACATAACAAAACGATTTGGATTTTCTTTTAACAATGGCTCATCTTGATCCATTTTATAATTGTATAAGAATTTTTTTAAAACAAAATATCTTTTAAAATATAAATGAGTTTATTTAAAAAATCAGAAATGAAACTATATACTGCTAAAGATTTTGATAAACAATTAAATGTAGGTATGATTATGGTTGGAGCAAATTGGTGTGTTCATTGCCAACAATTAAAACCTATATGGAAACAGTTATATAAAGATATGAATGGCAAAGGATATACCATAGGTGCAATTGATGCCATGAAAAATAGAGAATTAATTCATATATTGGGAATTACAGGATTTCCAACTATTATTATAGTAATGAAAAATGGAAAATTTAAAGAATATACAGGACCACGTACATTAGAATCTTTAAAGAAAAAATTACCTAAATTATCTCTGCGTCTGAATAAAACAAAAAAATAATTGTTTTATTGTAAATGTCTTTATTATTTTTTGATAAATTTGTTTATTCAAGATGTTTATTTACAAAACCAACAAAAGAGGATAATATATATCATTCAACAATGTTAAATAATGGCGCTCCTGTATTTATTCAACTTCCTAAATTAAAAACAATTAATGGCATTCATTGGCACGATAATAGATGTTATTTAGATTTAGAATTAACAAAGGCTGTATTAGATTTCTTTTTACATTTTGAACAAGAAAATATACAAACTGCTTTTAAAAATAGTGAAAAATGGTTTGGCAAAGAAATGCCATTAGATATTATTGAATCAAATTATTTATCTATTATTAAACTTGATTCTAATAAATCATATATTAGATTTTCTATACCAGTTGTTAATAATAAAGAATGTGGTATACATGTTTATAATCAATTTAAAGAACGAATCAATACAGATAATATTATACCAAAGACAAATGTTGGAGTTATTTTGAAATGCAATGGTTTGGTTATGGGTAAAAGAAAATTATGTTTTGATTGGCAAATTGAACAAATTAAATATAATACACAATCAAAACCAGAGAATTCATATATGTTTCTTGAAGACGAAACAGAAGATATGGAAATTATGGAAAACTCTCCATTTGAAGATGAAAAATATTTTGAAGATTATATCAATGGTTAAAATAAAAAATAAAATCTTTTAATATAGTATATTAAACATGCAAATGACAAAAATGAACATGCTAAAAATTGCATTAGTTATTCTGGGGGTTGTAGCCGTCGTATTTTTTCTTAAACAACGTGAGGGATTTGAAGCTAACGTACCAGAGATGAATCTTGAACAAACAGACGTTCCAAAAATGGCTGAACCAGCTATGGTTGAACAAAGACAACAACAACCTGATTTAGTAGCTTCAGAACTTTTACCATCTGATGAAAACACAATTATAAGTCAATTAAACCCCAGCACTGGTGCAGAATCCGTATCTTATAAGAATTTTCTTGAAGCAGGAAATATGTTTGGCGTAGACAGTGTTGGTTCTTCTTTACGAAATGCAAATCAAAGTCTGCGATCAGACCCGATTATTAAGCAAGAAACTGTTGGCCCTTGGCAACAATCAACTGTTGAACCTGATATTTATCGTAAACCATTGGAAAGTTCTGAGCGCCAATAATTTAATTTAATTTAATTTAAATATAAAATTTTTCAATTAAATAATATATGAATTTTTTTAAAACAAAAAAAGATATGATTGGAGAAATCATATTCAAAATTAATAAAAATATGTGTTTGTATAAAAGTACTATAGAAAATTTAAATAAATTTACTTGTATTAACTGGAATAAAAATAGACCGTATGATCGAGTAAGAGTAGATGATATAAAACAATATTATAAAAATAATAATATCACGATTATACCAGGTATTATTTATGCATGGAAGAATAATAATATTATTGAAATATATGATGGTATTCATAGATATATGGCATCACAAGAAATTGGCAATATGTTCTTATTGATTCAGATTTTTGATACTAAAGATGAAACATTAATTATTAATGATTTTAAAAATATTAATAAAAGTATAAGTGTTCCAATTATTTATCTTGAAGAAGATAATTATATCAAACGTTCTGTTTGTGAAAATGTTGTGAAATATATGTGTGAAAAGTATAAAAATCATGTTTCTCCGAGTAAAAATTGTCAATCACAAAATTTTAATAGAGATAATTTAATTGACTTTATTTCAAAATTACAGATTGATTTTACTATTAAAAATTTAGATCATATTCTTATTCAAGAACTTCATGGTTTAAACTATCAAGCGAAAGATTATGTTAATAAAAATAAAATTATAATCCCAAAAAAATGTCTTTTTAATAATTTTTATTTATTTTATCTTCATGAATCATTTATAAAAGATAAATTAGAAAGTTCTATTATGCGAGATTATATTTAATTTAAAAATATTTTTTATCAAATTCCAACTGCATACCATAAAATTTTATAACTGAATTAGTTTTTTTATTTATAGCTAATTCAATGGTTAAATTTTCATGACTATTATAATAATTTGTAGAAGAAACATCAACTTTAGTATAATAAGTACCGATATTTGTATTTGTATTCAAAATACTATTATTTACTGTTACAGCTGATAGTGTAGGAAGTCCAGGAGATAATGGATTCATTATAGATTTCGTAATTGTTGAATTTATAGAATTAACATTATCACTTGATATCTCAAACCAAAAGTAAACACCTGTTAATTTTAAACCCTTTGTTGTTATATCTCGAACATGTTGATTTAAATCATAAGCATATATAATAGTTCCAGACTCTTGTACATCTGTTAGCCAATACCAAACGGGAAAACCTCCTATTAAGTCTCTTTTTGATATAACTTCACATACATTATAATCTCCATCGATATCACATTCTTTATAAGAAATACGACAAAATTCTTTTACTATAGGAATATCAATATTATTGGAATTAAAAATAATAGATGTAGCACCAAAAGTCAATGTGTCATTGACATTACACAATGAAATATTTTTAGATATCCCAATATATAAACAATCAGAATTCATAATAACAGAGCCTGTCGATGAAAGAATTAAATCTTCATTATTACTATAAATATTTTGTTCTGCAGATGCAAATTCTAATGTAGTATTTGTAGGAATGGTAATCGAACCTGAAACATCCAATATTAAATTATCAAAAGTCTCTATAAGAATATTACCTGTTAGTCCTGAATTTATAATTTCTAAATTTCCATTCAAGTTGCATAACATGATATCTTTTGTAATACCTAAAATAATACAGTCAGTATTAAATACAATATCATCATTTGCTGAAATTATTACATCATTATTGTTATTTTTAATATTATTGCCAGATAAACCAAATTCAAGAGGAATATTACTTGGTATATTTACACTTCCTGAAATATTTAAAAGTAAATCATTTGGTGATGAAATTATCAAGTCTAATGTATTACTATATATATTAAATTTGGTTGTTCCAAATTCAATAGGAATATTACTTGGTATATTTACACTTCCTGAAACATTTAAAATTAAATCATTTGGTGATGAAATTAACAAGTCAGAAGTATTACTATATATATTAAATTGAGTTGTTCCAAATTCAATTGGAATATTACTTGGTATATTTACACTTCCTGAAACATCTAATATTAAATCATTAGGAGTAGAAATATTGAAATCACTTGCATTATTATATATATATGATGATGTTCCAAATAATAATGTAGTATTTTCTGGAATCTGGATATCATTTGTAGGATTTATAATTATATTACCTGTTGTTCCTATAACAAAATTACCAGATATACCTTGTATTTGATTTGCATATAATAAATCCATTTTTAAATTAGCTAACGTACCACTATATATTTCAGTATTATTATTTGTTGCACCCAATAATAACGTATAAATATTTTCTGAATTATCCCAACCCATAAAACCCATTTCAAAATTTGAACCTGTATGATAACCAAATTCTATACCTCTATCTTTTCCATCATCACCTAATGGTGCTGTATTACCTAATCTAATTGTTGGATCTTGAATAACTACGATTTCTGATTCTAATGTCGTGGAATTTCCTTGAACTACTAAATCACCACAAATATAAAAAACCTCTTCTGAAGCATCATAATTTACACATATTTGACCACTTGCACCTAATATATTAAACGATGAATTAACTTGTAATTCCTCAAAAGTTCCATATGCTGGATTATCACCACCTATAATAACACCATCTAATGTCCCAGAGTCTATATTTACATTTTGAGCAACAGCACCATTAAAATTTACATCACCATTTATTTGTGCAATAGTTGCTTGTTGGATTAATACATTACTTGCTGAAATATTTTCTGTTGTAAATTGCGTTGATGTTAAATTTTCAAAAATACCATTTACTGCTTCAACTGTAATAGCAGTAATTAAATCTTGGGTTGCAGAAGAACCTGAACCCCCAATAATAGCTTTACCACCGGATCTATCTGTTCCAACAGTTGAGGAAAATGCAAAACCTGCTTGTGATGTAAAAGGTAATTCACAACGTATAGCACATTGATTTTGTCGTATTCTTTTACGAATATTTTGTTCTACATTGGATAATAGAGTACTCATATCTTATTATATATACCGAATTTAAATCCGAAATTTAAGAAAAACAACTTAAAAAGTCCGTAATGACTCTAAACTACGTAACTGTTTTGAGACCTTAGAGAATCACAAGGGTGCAACATTATACTGAGATTAATCTCCGAAAAAAATTGATTTGACTCATAGAGACATTAGAGTCTTTCAAGAGCGCAATATTATACTACAGAGTCATGTCGTCTCGTCAAAGTTATAGTTCTCCTTGTGATGAAGATGCTATTGCAAATGCGAGTTACAATGGCCATTTAGAAGTAGTGAAATGGTTAAGACAAAATGGTGCTCCTTGGAATGCAGATGCTATTTCATATGCAAGTATGAATGGTCATTTAGAAGTAGTGAAATGGTTGCGACTAAATGGTGCTCCTTGGAATGAATGGGCTATGACAAATGCAAGTATAAATGGTCATTTAGAAGTAGTGAATTGGTTGCGAGAAAATGGTGCTCCTTGGAATACTTATGGTCATTTAGAAGTAGTGAATTGGTTGCGAGAAAGCGGTGCTCTTTGGGATGAAGATGCTATTAAAAAGTTTTAAGAAAAAACAACTTAAAAAGTCCGTAATGACTCTAAACTACGTAACTGTTTCTTAGAAAAGACTCTAAACTACGTTTGTTTTCCAAAAAAAATTGAAAAATTAGATAAAATATTTAAGTTTTAACAATGTCTTCCAAGTCTTCAAATACTATAAAACTTTACACTAAATATGCAAATAATTTGATTAAAGATTTTATCGAGTATCTGGAAGATAATCAGATATATATTCCACAAGATATTCAATCGTCTTTTCTCGTTGATAAACCATCTAAAAGAAAAGGTAAACTGACACCTTATACTATGTATATGAAAGAATACAGATCTAATTATCAAAAAACACACCCCGAAATGTCATTTCAAGAAGTTTCGCAAGCTATTGCTCTGGAGTGGCAAAGAATGAAAGAAAATCCAGAAAAATTAAAAGAATATGATGAAAAAGCAGAAAAATATAATCGTGAAATAAAAACATCAAATAAAAAAAATAAAAAAATCTGTAAAGCAACAAAAGGCTCTGATAAAACATTATGTCAAGCAGAAGCAAAATTTGGAGACTATTGTGGTCGACATAAAAAATTAGCAGTAGATCAAGTCCTTGTAGATGATGACATTTTATCCAATATATCGAATGATTATATTTCTTGTCAAAAACAAGACTGTTCACAGCCTGCTATGAATGGCCCTTTTTGTTCTGAACATAAAATACAACAACAAAAACAAACATGTAAAAAAGAAAAACCAAATGGCCAATTATGTGGTAAAAAAGCAACAAAAGGTGAATATTGTGGATTTCATGGAATTAATAAAAATGAGTTTAAAATTCGCGATGATACTACAATGAATAGTGAAACTGATAATGAAACCGAATCAACAGAAAAAATTATGTATTATGATAAAAATTTTAATATTTATAATTCTTATAGAGATAATTCTATTAAATTTCTTATTTATGATGATGAAATTGCTTATAATGAAGAAGGGGAAGAAATAGGTATCATTATTAATAATAAAATTGATATCTTTTAAGTATAAAAAAATAAAATGAGATAATGAAATTTAAAAAACCAATTTTTTATATTCAAAATAATAAACAAATTATAGATTATTCATTATCATTTCCAAAAAATATTACAATATATATTGACTTGATACAAGAAATAATGATAAAACTTGATAAAAAAATTCAAGAAAATATAAGCAAAATTAATAAAATACAAAAATATATATTTAATAATAAATATCCCAAGTATTGTCTTAAAAAAGATAATACTAATTATTACGTATCCAGAGCTTATCTGGACGGAGAAATACAAAAAAACCAACTTATTTATGTATGTTATGTTCGTGAGAATATAAAAATATTGCCAATTGATTGGAATTTAATAAAAATACTTGAAACGCATAAAATAAAATTACAAAAATATAAACATTTAGAAAACAAACAAGGCATTTATATACTTAAATTGGTTAATAATAAATATTATATTGGTTCTTCACATAATATTTATAGACGATTAATTCAGCATTGGTCAAAATGCGGTTCAAAATGGACAAGTCTATATCAACCTATAGTTCTCATTAACTGGATAATTACAGATAATTTAATTGATATGGAAAATGTTATAACTAAAGTTTACGTATCTACATATGGTTTCTTAAATGTTAGAGGTGGGAGTTTTTATATTTAGATTAAAGCATTATTTGCCAATTTATCAGCCATATAATTACCATAATGGTCTTTATTTGTTTTATTTTTTGGTATTTGATGATTAAAATTTGAAACATGTCTAAATTGAATATTTCTATTCTTCATTTTTTCATAAATATCTATTAACATTTCTTTATTTTTGACTGGTTTTCCATTTTTTGTAGTCCAATTATTTTTTTGCCAATTTTGTATCCACTTTGTTAAACAGGAAATGGCATATTGAGAATCTGAACATATTTCTACAGACCCTGTAGAATTTTCTAGTGCTACCAAAATAGCATATAGTTCAGCACGATTATTCGTAGGATTTGATATATTAAGTAATGAACTAATATTACGTGAATCATTATCTCCAAAAAATATGCCAATAGATGCTTTTACAGCTTTTTGACCATTATTTGGACATGCACCATCAGTATAAATTGTTTTAATATTTTTATCCTGATTGTATTCCTTAAACATTTTGATTCTTAAATCTGATAGAGTCATACCCAAAAGTTTCAAAGCATAATCTAATTCTGTTTGCATTTTATTATTATAAAAATCAAATTTTAATTTGATTCTCCTTCATTTCTGTCTGAATTTAAATTAGAGTGGGATATAATTTCTTGTAATTCATTTGAAACAGGTATATTTAAAATTGGTAATGTCGGTATTCTTCTTCTTACTTGTATCGGTAATGGTGGTGCTGGCGGTGCTTCAGGTATTTCATTTGGTAGATGTAAAGACATTATATATTTATAATAATTTATAAAAAATAATCTTAATATAAATTAATGGATTGGATAGATAATATAGGAGATACAAATAAAAGAATTTTACGTATGGCAGATGATTTGCAAAAAAAAATGGGATTAAATGTTCAAGTATTTAATAATGAAATATGGGTACCAGTAAGTACAAGGTCATTTAAACAGTTAAAAAAAAATGAAAAGATTATTGTTAAACTTGTTAATGTTATGAATAAAATGCCATTGTTTTTAGGATTTGGAAAAATACAAAAAATTAAAGGTAAAAATGTAAATGTTTCGTTGGAACCATTAATTCATGATAATGCATCATTTAAATTTTCTTATCATTATAAACCTTGTGAAAAAAAATGTTCATTACAATTACAATATAGTCGTGAATTAGAACCTACAAAAGATGCTGATAAACGCCGAACTTCTATTGAAAAAAAATTATATGAAACAATTATTTCTTTAACAGATGCTGAAACTGATATTGAAAAACAACTAGATAAAAAAATGGATTTAAACGTTTTATCCAATCAAAAAGGATTGACCCAAAAATTAACAAAACAATTAAATAAAATTTCAAAAGAAAGAAACCTAAAACAAAAAACACTTACTAAAGTGCGAAATAATCGTATGGAAAAAGAAAAAACAGAAACAGATTTATATACAGTTATATTTTCAAATGAAAAAGAAAATTTAGAAGCTATTATTTGGCAACAAATATAAACTTTTTTGTTTTAATATTTTACTTTTTGAATTTCTAAAACAACTTTTTTAAATAATTGTTTTAATATTTTACTTTTTGAATTTCTAAAACAACTTTTTTAAATAATTGTTTTAATATTTTACTTTTTGAATTTCTAAAACAACTTTTTTAAATAATTGTTTT